>Ga0228710_1000849_pt1 | contig 42718 bp, 19 predicted proteins | sample MedpolnodulmetaG_FD_177995 | JGI IMG/M metagenome (GOLD analysis project Ga0228710, IMG submission 177995) | Root nodule microbial communities from Medicago polymorpha collected in Santa Monica, California, United States - pink nodules | ecosystem: Host-associated > Plants > Roots > Nodule... | reverse complement strand
TATATATATATATATATATATTCTTTATTATAAAAGCTACACTTGCCAAGCTGGCATGTTAACCCTAATTCATCTTCATTTTTCCTCCCTAATACGTAATTAATGTTAATCCCATCTGTCAACCACTCCCTACATCTCAGTCGTAGATCTCATAATGTTTTACACTTCCCCATATATATTAACGATTGCATTCCCATAATCCTCTTCAATCACGTCATCCATATAACAAGTCGAATTTCAAATATTTATGGAACTTAATGATATTTCATTGTGAATAAAAGAAAAATTATTACTTATTATTGCTAATCGAAAATTCAGGTCATGAATAGATGGTTCAGTAGTAAACCAATGTCCACGCCAAATGTCAATTATTGGTATTTATGATTGACACTAACAGCTTTTTGAATTGAAAACGTCATAATGCATTACAATTAATTATGCAATAATTGTTTTGATGGATGCAATAAATAGAAATTATTACCAATAGAAGACTATGGTCATTCACATATTAATTAGCGTGCTACTGATGTTTATTGTCTATGCACGTTATTTTGGTTTTTTCAAAATCAAAACCCTAGAAGTGTTATCTTCCTTTAATATGTAGCACGCTAATTGCTACTGATGTTTAGTGTGAACCAAAAACACACTTGCAATCGTAGCAAATCTATTAAAATCTGAACCGTATATGAAACACAAGTCCTTGATTCAGAAAACACAAAAGCCTTTCATAGCCTATTCTATTCTATCCTTTTGATTTTGGCAGATACTTTTAATTTATGTCGGATGAGTGTGTGTTTTCTTTTCAATTTTCCAATGGTTCATTAGTTGATTTTTGCCTCTGATTTTTCTTCTACATGGAATATGCATGTTGCACATACAAGACAAGTAGACAACTTTCACTTAAAAGTGTGTTATGTGGAGTATTAGTCTTTCTTCATTTGTGTCAATAGTTATAGAGAGCAATTATGTCTTAAAAGTGTGATGATTTTGCCAAGCCAAACTGCATCATTATTGGTTCATTGTTCAACTTTCTTGCAAGTGGAGTCCAACTATCAACAAATGTAAAGGAGTTGGATCAGAGAAGGTAGAAGGAAGTCCTCCCGCATAAAATTAAACAATATCAATAAATTTTTTGTATAAATGTTAGATATATTTTGTTGTTGGTATAGTTGTCGTAGAAGTGAACATGTTTTTAAATTTTTATATGACTTTTATTAACTATATATGTTTACATTGTTGCGATTTATTCGTTTAACTTCTTTTCGGTAGGACCCGTGCGGTAGCACGGGTCAAGAGTCTAGTTCCCCTAAAAAAAGAACAAGTATATTAGTATATGTAAAAATTCAAAACTCAGATACCTAAAATTTAAATATACGGCTACTTATCATCATATCAGCTACATTTTCTTTTTGACTCATCATATCAACTACATAGAAATTTCTCAAGTTATATAATACGAACACATATGTAATACGTATGTTACGGTTATTATTTTTTATTCGAGTGTGTTTAGAATTTTTTTTTTTTAAGGAAGTGTTTAGAACTTAGAAGTGATGAGAATCGATACTATTCTTTCGGACAATAGGAGGAGAATTAAAATACGAAAATAACATTATGTTTCTTTTAGTATCGACCTCACAACACAATTCTTTGTTTCACATATAAATTGTCTAAAATACGAAAATAACATTTTGTTCACAAAAAATTGTATAAGAACAAAATTTATTTAATATCATAAAAATTTGTTCTATGTCGTTCTGCCTTGTGTTGTGATGTTCTATCTTGTATTTTTTATCCAATACTTACTATTTTGCGGATCAAATGCACTTAAATTTACTAACGGAAAATATAAAGTGAACCATTTGTTTGACGAAATTATTGAAGAGAAAAAAATTGAAAAAAATATATACTTCCAATAGAGCTTAGTTAGTTAGGTTAAGTCAAAAATAGAGCTTAATTAGACCCCATCAAATCAGGACATCGTCAATCTAGCTATATTATAATAAGAAAAATTGATCCTTTCGGGGGAAAAAAAATTATTACCCATGATTAAAAAAAACCTACATGTATTTAGTAAGAGATTGATAACAAGTGTTTGTAATACATTTTCTAACACATACTTTTTAATACATTAATTTTCTACAGTATATACATGAATTCAACTAAATCATTGCGAGTCTCGTATAAATTTAAAAAAATATATGTTGACAGCCTGATTTATTGCTTTTTCTTTTAGAAAAATGTAATAGACTTACTGAGTCGCACAAATTATATTATATAGACTTACAACAAAAATGTAGTAGACTGATCTGGCTCCAGCTATTTCAGTCGTTGCAGCAATCAAAATAATATAGTCAATGAATTCACGGTAGCTATACGTACAGAAACAAGATATAAACAGTTCTCTCGAACATTCTTCAATGTTAACTTTTATTTTATTTTGTACAACCAAAATGAATATCCACGAAAAAACGTTTTGAACAACAGAAGGAATGTTAAAACAGAACCCAACTGTTTAGTACAATGTAACAATGCCGAAACAACACAAGGCAACAAAAAATTACATGCTCTAGGACTCAAACAATTTAGGGATTACCCCACCAATTATGATAACGAAAAACAAAAGTAATATTTTTTTGCTTTTAACCACCGTAAAGAGAGGAGCTTAATTCTATCTAAGAGTTACGATAATGAATTTTCCCTATCATTAAAAATCATATTGTTTCCTTTTTCTCCAAGTCCTCTAAACACACGAAAACCATATTAAATGTAAAGCAAATCGAAGAGATTTTGAGTTACCTTTCATCTGATCAAACTAGAGAAAGTTAGCAGACATACAAATAGGATCTCCAGAGGAGATGCCAAGCCATAGCTGAATAAGATGCCAAACCGAACCAAAAACGAGACAACCCACAAAAAGATGATCGGCCGACTAGACCAAGCCACACATAAGTGAAAGTCCTGACGATTGACGAAGAATGCCTCGCCTGAATAAGTTAACTTTGGTTGGAATCCGATTACGAACGATGTTAATGTTCATATTATTATTATTTTCAAAATTGCTTTTTTTTAGCCTTTCAATAAAAAATTGTTTTTTTAAGAATATTTTCAAAATTGCTCTGAAGTACTTCAATTTATTTTAACGTACTAAAGTCTTCTTTTTCTTTCTTTAGCAAAAAAATCTTCTCTTTTTTCCCATAAAGAAATTGATCCTTTAAATTTGACAATATCAACATCGATAATGCTTTTAGATTTCGTTTATATAATTATATTGATAGATAGCTTGACGGATTTCATAGAGTTTCCGCTTTCTTTTCTTTTCTTTTGATGAGTGATGATTATCTAAGAAAAACAATTTTCGTTGTTGTAGAAATTGTTTTCTCCATATTTATTTGGCTGGATCTAAATGGGAAAGAGAGACAATATATTAACTTTTTAATAAGTAACTCAGAACATGACATTTTTAAGTTAGGCGGGTGACGAATTGACGATGAACACTTCAATGTACGTAGTGCGAAAATGGGGTTAAGTACAATTACGCATAAGATAGTGTGTCTAACTCATTTTGTCAGTCTAAGGATCTCTTAAAATTATAGGTACCTTGGTCAACGCTCGTTGAAACTTCAAACATGTCTCGACTCTCACGAGCTCCCAAAACTCAATTCTCTTAAACTTCTTATAAGAAAAAAAGGCATAAGAAATAAAATAATTATATTTATATATAGTACATCTTTAAATAAGACTGGACATTAAATAAATAGATTTTAATTTCATAAAATTTACCTAGAACAAGACGTGGCTTTTAAGCTTTGGTAGAGTACGTAGAATTCATTATATATATGTAGTATATACAATTTTGTTTTTTGTCGAAATGTAGTATATACATTATATTTGTATGAAAATGAAAATAATATATATGAAAATACAATATCTACTTACTGCCTATCTCTGTTTTTTTCTTAAGATGACAAAATAGAAATATGATAAACAAACTAATCAAAACATAAGACGTGTTAATATTTAAAAGATACACTCAAGAGATAAATGCGCCAAAATATAGCGGCGCTATATATCAACCCAAATAAACAGTAATCAAATTACCAAAAACAATTTGGTTTCGTTGCTTTCAAATAATCCATTAGCAACCCATCCATATTGAATGAAGACACTCCTTCACTTTTTTCTATGGAAAACCAATTCTATAAATTGACTAACATGACTAGAGTTATTGTTGATCAACTTTAAAATTATTCAATGATTGTTTATCTTATTTATTTGTAACACTTGGTCATTTATCTTTTATTTTCCTTATTTAGATATTGATAAGGTGGTGGTAGATAGTTTCCACCTGAAATTTATCTGGCTTGCGTGTGTCTGGGTTATTTGAAAGGAAAGGAACAACCGAGTTTTTAATCAGAAAACATTAGATTTACAGCAACTGACGAACAAGGTAAAACTGCTATCTTTCCCGTGATTAAAAGCATGTTTGACAGCCTTTACTTTCAGCTATCATAACTGGTGGCGGCATCATGTATCTTGTATGGGTGTTTTACTATAACTTATGATGTTTCTTTTGTTTTACTTTGTGGTGCACTATGTTGAGGCATCAATGACTTGATTTTGTACAAACTTTTGAATGGTTATCTTTTGCACGTCTTGTGCGAGATGAACCACTCATTTTGATCTATTATATTTTATTTTGACTTGTTAAAAAAAAAAAGATAATTTTTATTTTTATTTTATTTATGGTGACTGTATTCATTATTTGTTTAGTCCAAATTTTTTGGTACAGTTCAATAGGTGACAAAAGTTAAAGTAGTGACTCATTATTTAGCTAGGGAAGCTACATATACAGCTGAACAATCTATTGCGACATATATTTGTTTTCATAAAAAAAATTATAAAAAAATCTAAACATATATATTGCTTTATTTTAAACACAATTTTATCCCCTTCAAATTTATAAATTCAAGTTGAATTAGAATGGAGTCAAAATAAAAAGTTGAATTAGAATCGTTTTCTGAGTTAAATCAAATGTTCAAGAAACACACAAATCATCTCTTTTTTTTGGTCAAGTAGTCTAATAGTTAGAGCTCGCATAATTAAATGTGGAGAAGTGGAGTGTCCGGTGTTCGAATTCAGGCTCTTGCATAAATTATACAATGTCCCTACCAACTGAGTTAAGCTCACGGGGACACACAAATCATCTCTCAAATCATCTCTATAATATTCATATCTGATACTTTTTTTTTGACGAATTTTATATCTGATACACGTGACTTATGTTGAGTGCACTGCACTGCACCACACAGTCAAGGAAATGGGTAGTTCTTTCATTTTCGTTTACTTTTTACCATATCATATTTTAATCGGTCCTCGTGAAATAAGAAAAAACAAATACGTTTAATAAAACGTTGTCAAAAAAATAAAATAAACACTACATACATCGTCATCAGCAGCAGCACTGCTCTCTCTTTTGGCGGGAAATATCTAATTAAAAAATGAAAAGTGACGAACAAAGATCAAGTAGTATATATGCTTGGATACATAAAATTTAAATATCATATCAGCTACAATTTCGTTTGACTCATCGTAGCAGCTAAATAGAAATTTCCATGACCAAAAAAAATAAAAAATAAATTTCCCAAGTTATATAATATGAACGCTTATGTAACATGTATGTCACGGTTATTTTTTTATTTGACTGTGTTTGAAATTTATAAGTGACAAGAACTAATATTATTTTGAAATGTTATGAACATTCTATCTAACATTCACTCTTATATTAAATAAAACATATGTGAGTCTCATTATTTTATGTGAGATTAACTTTCAAAATACACAATTTATATGAATTTCATCCAATAAAATAAGAAAGTGAATGTTGATATCTTGATGATAATATTAAAATAAAAGCGTTCACAGCGAACTAATTCAAAGATATATTTTGTCTTTATTATTCAAAGTATGTGTTTAATTTAACTTGTTAAAATGAAAGACTTATACCAACGATAGTTTGGTCTAACGAAAAAGGACTAGATCCCCACAATATATGGCGAACTAGTGTTATAATCCTAGTTAGCAAAGTGTCGACATATACTACTCATCAGTGCCTCAAATCAGATTACATCCAAGTTTCAATCCAATGAAGGGAATCTATAGAAGAAAAAGACTTTCGAAATTAACTATTGTCGTAGAAATAAGATGAAATGCTACAGTAGATAAATATTCACTTCAAATAGTTTCTTGTTTATCGTTGACATATAATAAATGAACACGAAATTGAAAATGAAATTAGCTGGAAAATACTTTCTTAAAGTAACAGTGCTCTAAATTACCAAAATTGCGCTTCAAAATGGCAAAAACTAATGTGTTTTATATTTTTTGAGGGAGTGTTTTTTATATATTTGTACATCTGACACTTATGTTAGGTGAATAAGTTTTTACTTTTTCTTATATAAAAAAATATATTACTTCCACGTCTTAAATTATAAATCGTTTTTGAAAAAAATTATCCAAATTATAAATCCTCATTTGTTTATTCTTATAAATTATCATCTTTTATTTTTTATCTCTCTCTTTACAATGTCATGGGTGTAGCTTTTAACGATGAGGGACTAAAAACAAAAAATTATAATATATTTAGAAATTAAAAATTATTTTACCCTAATATAAATAAATGAAACTAATTATACACTCCCAACAGAGAGCTTAGTTAGATTCCGTTTGGATAAACAACTTATATAGATACTTATAGCATTAGAGCTTATAACATTAGAGCTTACATCATAAGTTCTTATACTTGATAAACTATTTATGTTTGGATATGTACACTAAAAAGTACTTACATAAATTGAAGTGTTTGGATGTGACATTACATAAGCAATTATCGAAATTTTAAATATTTTTAATTTAACAAAAAAATCAAAGAATCGAACCACAATTATCAAGATTTTTTTTATAAAATTAATCAAGATGTAAAAAACAATATTATAATATATTAATTATAATTATATATATAGTATAATCAATATTCGTCCTTACAAAAATATCAATATTCATATAAGACAAAATTAACATTAGATAAGTATATAGTTACGTAACAAAAAAATATTCATATAAGAAAAATATGAATATTCAGTTTCATTTTGTTACGTAACAAAAAAATAATAAAAATCTTCCTTAAAAAAAAACTTTGTTACGTGTGTTAATTTAGTAAGATAAGTATATAACAATTTTGTTACTCATGCACCGCCAAAGATAATTAACATTATAATTAAAATATATGTTTTGAAAAAGTGGAACCAGAAAGAATCGAAGGAGGTTACATAAATTCATAAGCTCCTTGTTAATCCAGAGGGTACGCTGAAAATTTAGGCTTATTAAAATATGACATAAGCAGCTTATGAAACTATGATAAGCTATTTTTATTTATTTACCCAAACACCTTTAAAATAGATTATGGGAGTAGATAAGTCCACATAAGCTCAAAATAAGCCAATTCAAACGGGGCCTAAGTCACAACAGTAGAGCTTAACTAGTCCCTTCAAATGACATCTTCAATCTATATTCTAGTATTTTTCCAACAGGATCTATATATGTTATTAGTAAAAAAAAATAATATATCTGACAGGCTTATGGTATTAGTCATGATCCTCCTTCAAAAAAGTGTTAGTCATGATCCTTTCGGAAAATAGTATTACTCATGATTAAAAAAAAAAAAAACTTGTATAATGCTAGTGCTATAACTTCACAAAAAATATATGCTGAAAGCCAAGAAAAAATTCAATTTCTTTCGTAAAAAAAAGGAAAAAAGAATATCGTGGGTCTCCATATCATAAATTTTTTTAGAGAATAATTTAGAAAGCATTTAATCTCCTATACATACATTTGAACATGTTCAAAAGAGCCAATCCACATGGCATTCAAGAATGTTTCTAGCAAAGCAATTGCCACATGTCCTCTTCTTTGCAAACCATTCAATCAAATTTTTTCTTTCTTAAAATAACCCATTCGAATTTGGTTGACTTATTTTTAATTATGTGACATTCAAATGATCCAAATCACATCCCTCCATTTTGTTTTAATCTAATGATCCTTATTAATTATTAAATAATCATCACATGATCAAGCACTATTAAATCATTCTCTGTTGCGGCTTCTCCCAAAAAAATGAATACACATTTAGGTCTTCTTCCTCAATACTCACAACATGCTCTTAAAGATCTCCCCGTTAATTATCAATAATACGATTTTTTTGTTTTGCACAACCATGCCTTCGATTTCAATGTCTCTATTTTATATTATTGGATTCCCACAAAGCATATTGCTTCCAAAAAAATCTAATGACTTTCGAAAAATTTACTTAGATTCCAATAATTTCATTCTTCTATCTTTGAATAATATAGAATTCTCAAATTTTATTTTGAGTACAAATTTTTTATTGAAAAGGTGAGGTAGTTTGGGGGATATGTATGACGCAGGACACTGTAATTCATAATTTGATGAGCACTCACATTATAACATACAAACAAGTATTTTTGGAATCAATATATCCCTCCTCCTTCTTTTTTAATTAATAAAACATACAAACAAGTCATTAAACCATTTTCAATGACAAGATTTAAATTACCAATTAAAATTTAATTCACATTCTAAATCAGGTTTACAAATAAATAAAAATTGAAGTCAATTGTTTTTTTTTGGGTACAAAAGTAAATTGTTTTTACTACTAACTAACAAAATATCTTTTATTTATAACAATTTATTTGAATCAAGTGAAAAATTATCTATCGGTTATAATATTTACATTTCTATCGAACCACATAGTTAACATCAAAAAATAAATTCTGATAATCTCCATACAACAAAATTAATATTACGCTGACTAATGCAGACTAATTAAATTATTCAATATAATCATAATGATTTCATTCAAAAATAAATAATAGCAAACTTTGAATATCAATTTCTAAAACCATTAATTCAAAATAAAAATAATTTTGAATACATTAAATCCACAAATAAATTAAAAAAATAATAAATTTCACTAAAACATGAGACAAATATTTGTCGTTGATAAATATTAAAAAAAAAATACGAGACAATTTTTTGTCACCTATACATAAATCAAATATGTTTGTCTCTAAATAAATAAATAAAATATGTAACAAATATTTATTAGTGAAAAGTATATAAAAGAAAAACACAAAACAACAAAAAAAAAAATTTGTAATCGATAAATACAAAATAACACAAAACATATATTTTCCACTAATAAATATCAAAGGCACATGAAACATATTTATCTTTAATACATAAAAAATATCATTGACACATAACAAAACTTGAGTCTACCATTCGTCCCCGATAAATATAAAGAAAACATGGGACACATACTTATCATTGATATATATATAAGACAAATATTAGTAATTGATACATAAAAAACAGAAGACAAATATTTACTACCTCCGTCCCTAATTATATGGCCCTTTTGAAAAAATAACGGAAATTAAGAAAATTAAAAATGATAATAAATTTGTTTGCAATTACTATTGTTTTTACAAATTTGTCCTTTAAGAGAGAGGGTTAGTGTATGTTTTCAATGTAGTATTTAATGTTGATCGAAGAAAAATATATAAAATAAATAGGAGTATATTGGTAAGAATTAATTAATGTGCTTGGAAATTGCAAAGGGGTCTTATAAAATGACAAATTTTTCTCTGAAAAGGGTTTTATAATTAAGGACGGAGGTAGTATCACTGATATATACAAAAACATGAGATAAATATTTATCACTAATAAATATATAAAAAATGGAAAAATATTTGTTATCGATACATTAAAAAAAAGATAAATATTTATCTCTGATAAATATAAAAGGGAACAACACATTTTCAAAAAGACATAAATAAAAGTTATGCAAACCTACCTTATTTCTACTGTAATATAGGTTAATGCTATTAAGAAGAGAAGGGAACAAACTAATAAATAAAGGGCTAAACAAATGTTAGCAAACCCTTTGTCAAAAAAAAAAATGTTAGCAAACCTATATGCGAATGAGTTACCTTCTATATGAATTAATTGATAAATATTAAGAAAACACTAGATAAATATTAAAAACACGGGAACAAATTTATAACTCATACATAAAAAAAGTATGAGACAAGTATTTATCACAATTTTTTATGAAGGTTTTATCAAAAAAAAAAAAAAAAAAAAAAAATATTTTTTTTTTATTAAAAAAAAAAAAAAAAAAATGCGACGGAGGAAGCATATAAGTGGAAAAGGAATGGGATAAGGTTTATCTTGTTTATTTACAACTAATTCATTTCACTGAACCCTGAAACTCTAAGAAATCACTGAATGGCGAAGAAGGGAAAGAAACAACTGATGCCATCGGCGCCATGGAGAGGCGAGGAGGATACCACCGAACAATTTCCAGACGCAAATCTCAAAGTCACCAGTCAATCTGATGGAACTTCAACTATGCATGTCCCCCGTTCCAAATCCAATACTCATAATCATGATGATGATGATGATGGAATTGAAATTGATCCTGAACTTCGTTACAGTTTCCAACGCAATTATCAGGTTTTCTTTTCTTCTTCAACGCATTCATATTTGTTTTCAACCTATTTACAATTTTGTTTTGTAAAGGAAACTCAAACTAGGTTGTGATATGGCTTACTCCGTTCGTAATTATAAGCAAAAATGAGTCAAATAAAGTTCATGTATTTGGCTCTGACACTCCTGATGGAAAGCGTTTGTTGGTGTCCAACATTGACATGACACCGACACATGTGATTACTGTAATCACATGTGTCAGTGTGTGTTTATGTGTCCGTGTTTCATTTTTTTTAGTGTGTGTGTGGGTGTGTGTTTTTTCTTCATAGGTCAAAATTAACTTTGTAAATAGTGAAAAACCTATGAAGCAAAAACACCACGTGGCACACACTAACACGTGAAAAATATGAATTAATCTTGTGTGTCATGTCAATGTTGGATGCCAACAAACACTTTCCATCAGAAGTGTCAGGGCAATAGAGATTTTGACTAAATACATAAACTTTCTTTGACTCATTTTTGCTTATAATTAGGAAAGAATATGCTTTTAAGTTGAAACTTGAAACTCTTTTTGAGTGTACTACCAAAGGTTATTGCTTTTTGGTGTTTTTCTTAGTGTGGAAAATGGTTGTAAATAAAATGCACATAGTAATTAATTAAGTAGCATAAAGATTTGCAGCATAACCGCACATACAAGTTGAAAGTTCAAACCATTATAACCAAGTGGTTGTTGTTACTCTGCAAATCTTTATACCGTGGTAAAATGCAAGCGGGCTAATGTGGTCAAAATTGTGGTTACAATGTTGTTGCGGAGACTTCTAAAACTATTACTTGTGCGGTTGCAGACCGCAATTTTAAACTATGACGCCAACACTTCAGATCGAATGTGTGCCAGACATGTGTTGGTGTCAAACACCGTTACGACTAATACATGTGATTATATTCAATTACTTTCATTTTTTTTTTAAATTATCACTATGTCTATCTATCAGCGTTGTGTCTAGTGTCTGCTTCATAGCTGACTAATGGGATGCACGGTTGATAGATTTCATTTCATTTGAATTTGAATTATACTCTGTAACTGATCAATATCTAGTATAAACTCATTAGTGAAATTTGGAACTGACTGTGCCAGTGTTGGAACTGATTGCCATATACCTTTAACTGGTCATTATAAATTGTAACATTTTAAGGCTTAGTTTTTTCTTTCTTTCTGGGTTATATGTAATTTAGGTTTTGTAGCTGAGTTTTTGACAAAAAGGAATTTTAGCTGACTCTATTTTGTATCAATGATTTGTTTATAATTGTTTTAAAACCGAGTGATGCTTTTGTAACCTCTCAAGTTTTGCCTGATTTTTGTCTTTCATATTAGTGAAACCAAGATTTAGAGACAATGTCAATTTCGATTCAAACTAACTACGCATCTAGATTTGTATCAAAGTCACATTTGACAAGCGGAAGTCGTGTTTGAAATTGTGCTATCAACTAATCAATCCCGGATCTTGGAGTGTAGTGGCTGACCCCAAAACTCTATAGGAGGATAACAGACAGCGGGATGACAATTATTTTGAAATTTTTATACAAGTGTATATAATTTATACAAATATGTATAAAAATCCAGCTAGTTATGGTTGAGCAGTGACAAAATGGAAAATGACAACATGAATGAGATAGAGTGAGAGAGAAAAACAAAGCTCTTTATGGTTGTTTAATTATTGCGAAGTCCTAAAATACACCAACCGAAATCCTAAATTTTAAGGGGTTTTTTTTTTTTTATCGCATTAGGTGGTCCAGTGCTACAGTGTGTATAACCCGGTATTTTGGCCACTATAGCAGCTGGGGTAGAAGTTATTCCAGCTTACGGCCGCTAGACTAAACCGATCCACTTCTGCATGTCCTCTAGGGGCCGCTCTGCGACTAAAGTGCGGCATTGACACACTGGTTTGACACTTGCTACCATGTATCAAAACATACAGTTAATATATTACCTAGGCTTTCTGTTGTTTGACTTTATGACTATGTGCACCATCAATGTATATTACATGCTTCCCCTTTTTATCATTGTTTCCCTTCTGCTATTGTACAATTAAAGTCTGTCCTGTTGTTATTCTTAATTATATAAATGACCACACATTGTTTTCTTCTTAATTCTTGCCTGTACAATTGATATAGCATCCACTACTTTTCTCCAAGTTTTGAATGTAATATACTTCTCTTTTTGTATTTGCAGTTTCTTCAGCGAGTGTTTACCATTGACACAATGGTGAAACCTCTCCCACCCGTCATGGCTTACAATGTCTCTCGCAACTTGAACTTCTTCACGCGCATTTTCACTCAGTTCTTTGGTATGTTGGATTCACTGCACCTTTTTACACACCTGAAGATTGCATATAATATAATATATAAAGCCAAAATGTTTCAAAGTTCCCATTATTTTAAGGATCATTATTCTGTTCTTCTCTTAAAATCAAACTCAAAGGCCCAAATATGTAGGACTATGAGCATGAACAGCTCTTACGTTGTTCCTACGCTCAATAGTGGCCTTTACTTTAAAATGCGCCTCAGTTCAGACATTGTCCTCCACCTCACCCAACAACTCAGCTGCACGAAAATTATCGCAAGATTGAATAATTTCGAACGAGTGTGAATGTGACATCCCCCATGGTCGACATGTCTCATCATTGTTCTTCAAGTAAAATATTTCTGACAAAGTGCATTTTCAACTGAAATCCTTGCTGAAACAAAAACCTGTATTACAAACTCATCTTCCCACGTCCCTCCATCACCATTTGATTAATTTCATATTTCAGTGTCAAATCCATGGCTCGCTATTACATATAATATGGCTTGAAACCGTCCATTCACATAAAACATCACCTCTTTGGTCCAACACAAACTAGAGATTTCCTTAAGATGTTGGCTTGAAGCAAAACACAGGATGTGGAGTGCGATAATATAGATTTCATGGTGTTTCATTCTATTCTGTCATATTTTACAGTTTAAACAATGGTAATTGATATGATTTTATTATATTCCTTTTCATTTCCCCTCTTCCCATCAATCCAAATATAGCTTTAGCTCAATATTTTACCTCTTCCCATTAATCTGAGTATAGTTATAGTTCAAACGTTCTCTCTCTCCAGTTATTTTTTGTCAAAACTGTCAAGTTCTTCAAGCCACTTGTGTGGGTGCTATCCTTTATATATGAATTGCAGTCTCATAATCATTTTACACTTTCTCTTTCATTATACAGCTTCCAAATTGACCAACTGTGTTTCTCAATTAATTCTTGGCACAGAACCATATTTATGCTTATCGTGGTCAAAAGTGTGATTTGCGCCTCCTCGTTGGATTAGCATAATTTTTTTGTAGTTCCTATGCATTTTAATGAGGACGAACATTCAACAAATTTTGATATTTGCTCTGTTTTTGTTAATATGGTGTATGTTATCTGTTGCACTGCAGATCCTGAAGGCATTGCAGCTGCCCAGAAATCCATGGGCATTGGACAGCAAGACAGAGATCGCAGAGTTCGGTGAAAATAATCGCAGAAGACACCATAAAATAAATAAAAATTATATGTAAGAACTTTGAAGATGATATTGAATTGTCATTTATGAGTAAAATTTTTCTTGATGTTACTACTCACAGAATTGTCGAGCTTGTTTGTCCTGATATTTACTGATGTATAGTACAAGTGGAGTAGCGTTACAATTTGATAATGTGTTTGCAATTTCCTCAAAAAAGATATCGTGTCTGCAATCTGTTATATTTGTTAGTTGTGCTGGATTATTACAAATTTACAACTCTATTACATTTTTTGGGTGCACCCTTACTTTCAAATTTGATTGTATAGGCATACAATAGTTCTGAAAAATTGAGAGGATACATTTCTATAAATTTGGACTCAAACCCAACCAAGTGATCACATGGATTTAATTTGGCTAGCCTATTGTGTTTAGACTCCATTTATGTGCATGGATATTTACGCTTGAATATTAGAATGTGTGATTGATATCTCTAGGACGATGAGCATGAAGGATTGTTCTTTTATGTGCATGAGGAAGTAGAGGCATCAAACGATCTACAATTATGTTTGGTTGAATCTTTTGCTACTAATAGATTGATCAGGTTTGATCAGGTGTCATATTATGAAGGAGGGAATCACATTACATGCATTTGGTGTTTGAGGAAAGGGTTTTGAATGATACACTGACTAGTTTGCAAACGAACAATACCTTGATATTCAATAAGGAACTAGTATACGGATTAAAGTTATATAACAAATATAATTGATTATCTGGAATGAAAGTTTCGAGGATTATACATTTGATGCCTTGATTTGGATATTATAATATTTTGATAATTTACCTAATGAGAAAATGAACATAGCAAAGTATTTGTGTTATTTGGTATATAATGACATTATCAAATCAAAGTAATTTAATGACAGAGTAATTTACCTAATGTTTTGGTATATCACGTTGTTATTTAATGACATCATGATAGGTTAATGGTGTTATGATCTGAACCCATTAAATAGATGTTTTTCAGATGTGTTACAATGGTGTTATGTTAGGTTAATGAGATGAGAATTAAAAAATTGTATTGGAGGAAAAATTTGCATGGTTTTGGAGGGTTTACATAATTTATTTAAATCTAATATATCTATATTTTATAAAACTTTGAAAATTAAAAAAAAAAACGCAACTAATAAAGATATAAGATTTCATTATTCCTTCAAAAAAAAAAAAAGATTTCATTATATTTTTCTCTCAATATTATTAATTATTCCCCATCTAAAACTTAAATTGGACATCAAATGTGAGACGGACGAAGTACCTTGATATCATAGCTGAATTCCTATGCAAGCATATAAGTATGGATTGAGAATTTAACAGTACATAGAACATAATGAGTTTGATTGAGTTAATTATCTTATTAGAAAAATCTATAATCCAAATATCCAACTTTGAGTATTCTTTCATAAACCAACGTCAGAGTAACATTTACCACATATATGCCACTCATTTAACAATAATGCAAGGTAATAAAGTTTATATAATAAAATGTACCATAATTTGTATTATTTGTTTTTTGTTGACATGTTTTAGTCTTTAGACGAGAAATTTGGGCTAATAATTTAATGGAGCTTTTATATTTCATGATCTACAGTAGATGGCGACTTCATTTCTTTTTTAAAAATATTTTTCTTCAAGTCTGTTGTGACTGTTTATCATCCTAGTTGGGTTCTTTGAATGACATAAAGTACTCTTCTTTAATGACATAAAGAAATTTTATTTTTATTTTTGTTCATTGTAGATACCAAACATCCAATAATTATTAACCAAAAGTGTAAGGATTTGGTGATGGACAAAGCACACACTTTGCAGGTTAGACTTCTATGTTTTTTTTCCTTCAAAATTCAGACTTATATTGTCATGCCATACATTTTATTTTTTACAAAATAGTCATACCATACATAACATTGTTACTTTTGATTAAAGAGATATACTGATTGAATGATTTATTTTTGGAATATGATTATCCAGAAATCAGGAGTACAAATAAGAGGGGTAACATATCGCAAGATTATCGGAACTACTGAGAGTAAATTTACAATTGAATTAAATTGCAATGAGATTTCAGGTTGCTCCGATATCTTGATGGAAGTAGTTAATATAACCTCGATTTTTGGAAAAACTACAGAAGCTTATTGCAAAAATGCTCATGGAAAAGCTTCTTCAACTTCACCTTATGTACCTTGCTTGTCGTAGGATAATGATTAGTATTTACTTTTTTTCTTTAGTTCTCAAACTTGGGTTCATATGTCTTAGTTTGACTTTTGGTAGAATTACTTTAGTGTGATTTTGGCTATGACTATGATTAAACCATGTGTGTAATAGCGGAATGATACTTCAGGCATACATAGACATTCGAAATTGGTGTGGCTAAATTTTCAAAGAAGCTGTGATGCAAATGTATGCAAATTTTTAAGTGATTTTCTCGTTTTGTCACTTATAGCTATGTCATTTGGGAAGAGGTCTATGAAGAAAGATGTATGCAATATTGTTTATACGGGGAGTGCCATCACTATGAATGTTGAGATGAAAGCCAATGCAATACATAGTATTTTAGTAACAACATTATTTACTTGATTTGAGTATCTTTTGTTATAATTTTTGCACCAGTAATTGATAAAAGGAATTTGGCAGCATAATCAAACTTAAACAAATGTAGATATCTCTTAACAACAAAGAAAGAATCACCAAATTTTTACCATGCCTTAAACATGTCCTTGCACAAATGAAGGCTGCATTTTCTAAGCCATATTTGGTGATGCTATCAACAAATCTAGATATCTCTTTGGACATGTTCAAGGCATCTATTGCTACTTTGACATGCTATCAAGCTATTAGAAAGATGTCTCTAGGAAAAATGTTATTGTTATGTTGTTCTCAACATCTATAACTTGTATTCTCGTGTTCTCTTGGCTCGTCTCAACTGAAAAAGTAAATCATTCCTTAAGAATGTGAGCTTGTACTCACTCCCCCACAAATTCATATAACAAGCCTAACATTAATCTAATCAAGCAGGTCATTTTCACATTACCAAAGAAAAACAAAAGTTATCCGGTCCTCCTTGCTTAACCATCAAGCTTATGACATGAATATAACTTAAAAATCTTCAAAGGCTTGCTAAGGTATGCAACAAAGTGGAATAGACTATTTCCAGCATACCTACTAAAAATAACTTAAATGACTAATAAGTTGTGATGACAAAAGCAAAAACAATTTTGCTTATACCCAAACAACATTCTAAACCAAACTGAAATATAAATATAACAAAAGTTTGGTTTACTAACGGAATTATGCTTTGTATTTTTCAAATAGTTTGATTTTGTTTCCTGTATGATTTTATTTAACTGGCTTTCGAAAAACTTATATTAACATCTAATTCGATTGCAGGCTAGCTTACATGCGAACATTTTGTTTTGATATGATTGGAACATTCTGTCACTCAATCAAGCAGCTCAAATATATCAAGATATCAGATTGGGCATAAGATATCACAGATTATCAACCAGTGTTATTTATATCAAAAGTGCAAATGAAAAAACTCAGTTAACAACAAAGCCATCAGTTTCTACACTCCCAACTCAAGGTTACAACAAATAACAGAAAGAAACGTATATTGAAAATCTCACAACATACATGAAAACTTAAGATATATCATCCAAGTGACATTGTGACAATTAGCCTTCATAATCTCCCTGAGCAAATTTGTTCTCTGAATAGAAGACGGCTATTACTTCATTTCCACCGAATTTTCTCCCATTCAATCCTGTGCGGGCTTTTGTAGCACCCTCAATATCTACATATTCCAGAAACACCTGCAAATGTGAAAAACATAAAAGTTGTCAATCTTTGTTTGCCCACAATATTACATGACAACTGCTCTATAACCATGATAGAAACTCTGATATCACACTCACTAACACATTTTTACCAGTCCTTTTATTGGTTGAAATTCTAAAAGATTCCACCAAATTTATGAGACCCGTCTAGATTAGTGAGATGTATTTGAATTTTAATCAAAAGAGGGAGTGTGTCTGTGTGTTGGAATTTGGAAAATGTGTTTAAAGTGTATTTGCTACCAGTTCTCTAACCCTGATGTTTTCAAGTCCCAAACCACACCAAAAAGCATATTTTAAAGTCCTAATTGAGTTCACTACTCTGCGCTCTGCAGCTTACCGCAGATGGATTTTAACCCTTTAAAAACAACTCTAAAAGCAAACAGAAAACATGCACTCTATCTGGTCAATTTCGTGGATTAGAACTTTTAAAAATATATGCATCAAAATATAATGGTATCCAAAATATATGCATTTTCCATCAGTAACTATACATCAATATATCACTAGAATAAAAACGCAATGCACCCTTAATTTTTATAATAATAATAATAATAATAATAATAATAATAATAACAACAGTAATCATAGTCATCATCATGAAGAAAACAAGAATGATAACTGGAAGAAGAAAAAAAATTGTATCATGGCAACAAAAATTTCTACCACAATAGGTCCAGAATACAGACCTTTCCCACTCCACCAGATAGATCCCCATCTGGTTGTGGGCGAGGGATCACAACATTCACCAAAGTACCTGCGCATGTTGTGAAAGTAAGAGTGTAGGTTAGTCCTGATACAAAGAACGTTGGACTAAAAATGGCTGTGAAATAAATAAATAAAGCAATTAATAAACATGCATTGCAGGTAGAAAACCAGCACATAAAATCAGTAATTACCAAATTTGGAGCACTCCTGTCTCATGTCATCGATAATCTCTTCAAAGTCCTCGTCTTCTTTGAGCTCGTCAGGAGCAACTGCGTTAGTTAAACACACCACCTTTGTAGCCACTAATGCTGGTTGAAATATAAGTTTCTGCAAAATTGAAAGTATAAAACAATTAGAGTTTTAAATGGGCACCACAACATTGGTAATAGAAACATTTTCAGAGGCAATATTTTATACCTGCAGAGCGATTTGCTGTTGTGCATGCATTAAAATGCTCTCTTGTTCAGGTTTAGGCTGGGTTGTACCTTGATTAGCTCGTCTAACAGTAAGAGTCTTATCTCCCATCTTAATTCCATTCAGAGCTGCACAGGCAATATCTGTAACTGCAAGGTCTGCGTATACGCAAAATGCATAACCCTTTGAGTTCCCTGTTTCTCTATCTTTCACCAGATCGAAACCCCGAAGAGGACCAAAAGTTTCTAAAAGCTCCCTGATCTGAGTTTCTGTAAAGTAATAGGGAAGTCCACCAACAAAAATGCGATCAGGACCTTCAAGTCCACCAGCAGACCCAGGTGTTAAGCCAACAGCACCAAGGTTCAGGTTTGGGTTAGGTTGGCTTGGGCCAAGCGTAGCTGCTAGAGAAGGGTTGTAATCAGTAGGTCTCCTGACTTTGACAGGTGCCCCCTAGAGTTAAAATTAAAATTAAATCAAATTCATTTAGATTCCGATCATCAACATTCACTTACTTCAAAAAAAGAAAGGAGGAGAGAGAGAGAGAGAGAAGTCTCGTTAAACCTCAAAAATAATCCCATCCAAAGCCATTGCGTTGCTAGCTTCCTCAACGGACCTCATCTCAACAAAGGCAAACTTTTTGTCGTGGTTAATGTAAACATTGACCACAGCATCACCTTCATACACACACAGCCAAAAATTAGTTCCTAACAGTGACAGTCAATCTAAAATTTTAACAGGCTGAAGTATATCATATTTGAAGATTGTATGTACCTGGACCAGCAGTGTTTCCTCCAATATTAGCCATGACCTGGCTGAAGAAAATAGCAACAGACTGCAGTATAACATGAAAAAACCCTTAAAAATATTAGTGGCAAAACAAACATGAACAAAACCAGGCTTAAAAATTAGTCTTGTCTTCCACTTGTTTGTTGGTCTCAATAATAATGACACATTAAAACTGGTCCCAGAACTCATAAGTAAAAGTAAAAGCTTCACAGTAAAGTAATTGAATAGAATACAAAATAAACTCTAGATGGCCATTTGATAAAACATGAAAAACAATTTGGGAAGTAGGCAATTTAGCAGACTGCCAACTCACTTATTCTCTCACTCAGAGATTCAAGTAAGACACGAAGTACATGATAACAGATTGTAAATGGTCGGTCATACGATGAAACAAGAATAACAATTTGACAAGGCAGCTTGGTTAATAGTCATTCAGATGTTAAAAGGGATGTACTCTGAGCAATCTTATAAATATAATATTTGAGCATTGAAAAATATGAACAATTCCACAAAACCTATTTCACACAGTATTTACAATTATCCAAAAACCAGCAGCAAGGAAATAGATAAGGTCAAAGATCATGATGCTAAAAGCCAGTACCTGCTCATTGGCTGTAGGAGGTAATCCACCAACATACACCCGCCTAGCATGTCGAGTAGCCTATATAAATTTCATACATCAATGAAGTGCCTAAATTAGAGACAACAACGCTAAAAGCAAAGAAAAAATTATCAGTATATCACTAAAATGTCTTTCTCTACCTGTTGTGTCATGGCCTGAATTGGCATCATAGGGAGAGCACTGAACTGCGGCATCTTGAGAAAGAGAAAAACAGGAAGACAGAAATTAATATAAGCCAACACATACAAAACCACGGGTGGGAACAAATAAAGGAAGATATACCTGATTAGTACCCATTGGAAACATGTTTGGCAACACTCCAGGAATTGAAGGATTTGGCACAGTAATCTGACCTGCAAATATAGGCATATTACAACTCAGAAACTCAGAAAAAATTTATTTTTTTATCTTTTGAATAACAATTGATTGATTAAGTATCAAATGACTCCTTTTACTCCAATTTCCATTTATTTAAGCAGAATTCAACCTTGTTAATATAGGCATACAATTGAAGGAACATTTAAACAAGATTTGGAGATAATATATGTACGTCTACCAAAGTAGATATAGTTTCCAGTTGAAGACGAACAAGACCCACCAAAAACCGGTGCATTGATTCCTCCTTGGACATAAAAGCTACAGATGTCGGCTCACGCCCATTGTCAGCACAGTGGGGCAAGTAGCCCAACATTGCCTTCTTAGAGCATAAGACAAGACATAGAAACAAAACAAACAAACACCAAACAGAAGACAAAAAACCAAAGCATCTTTTAGTTCCAGGATATCAACAAGTAAACCAAAAGAAGACTAAATTGCACACCATAGGAGACGAGTTCTCAAAGAGCAACATGATCGGACAATAAATGAATATAGCTTACCAAGATAACAGCATGCAATTTGTTATTAACTTTTTCCCATACTACGACCAACAAAAAAAGAAAGCAGTTAAGATAAACAAAGTTTGTACAAAATACAAAAGCAAATACCTGTAACAGCCGCAGGACCAGCTAACATTGAAGCAGGGGGAGCCAAATCAAAACCACTAACCCTTTTGCTGTAAGTAAATAATGTTAGCATTCAAATATAAATAAATGCCACCTCACACCAAGAAACACTTATCATGTCATTAGACTGTTATAACATTGAACTATAATTTAATAATAATTAAAATAATGATATTGAACCTTACATGCAACAGATGTTTTTAAGAAACAGAACTTAATAATTTTCCAAATAGCTGTCACATGCATTAATACTTGCAAATGTGTTGCCATATTCCAGAATCTTAAATGGTAAGTATGCTTCTGTTTACACAATTTACCTCTTCGAGCGAGACCGTGACCTTGTTCCATGCTCAGATCTATCCTTAGACGGTGAAATAGATCGAGACCGAGACCTACGCTTATGCCTTTCCTCTCGATCATAATCCCTTCTTCTGTAATATAAACTAGTTTTTTAAGGAAAACTGAAAATGCACAAAAACAACAATTCCAAAACAAACAAGATTACTAAAAATTCATGACTGAGCAAGATAAATTAGGCATCAATATTGAAAATCACATATGAGCTTTTAACCTGTCGCGGTCACGGTCACGGTCACGACTTCTGTGAGAATCACCATCATCCCTATCTCTATCTCTACCCCTTTCCCTTTCCCTATCTTTTCTGTCGCGATGTCGATGATCTCTGTGGTGATCCCTTTCCTTCTCCCCATCACCACGATCTCTCTCTCTGTCTCTATCTCTGGGCCTATCCTTTTCTCTTTTCCTGTCTCTCTCTCGTTCCTTTTCTCTGCTTCTTGAAGATTCTCTATCATAATCACGAGATTCATGCTGCCAAAACAAAAAAACAACATAAGCTATGTGTAAGAGTCCAATTCCACTATAAATTACTCAAACCAAAAGGGAAAAAAATCCCTCTGTACATAGGTTCTAATTTCAAAGAAGAAACACATTTAACCCTACTTGTTAATTAACAATAAAACACAGACCAATTGCTAACTAACCCTAGTTGGTTAATTTCAAAATGGAAATTGATCATTCTTATGAAAGAAACACAAGAACGATTGTCAGCCGTAGATTTACACAATATTGGACATTCAGCCAGCGATGGACCTAGCAATGCAATTTTTTTTAAAATGGTTCAGAAGACACATTCATGCCTTTTGTATACAAGTGGTTTCGTAATATTTAGCAATGCTGATTGTTAAGTAACACAAGAAAACATAAATCAATTATCAACTAACCCTAAATGGTTAATTTCAAAAAATAAATGCATTCAACCCTACAACAACAACAACAACCAAGCCTTATCCCACTATGTGGGGTAGGCTACATAAATCAAACAATGTCAGTGTTCTATCAAAAACCTTGTCTTTCTCCAACTCATTGATCTCTAGATCCTTCTTGATGGTTTCTCTAATAGTTCTTTTAGGTCTTCCTCTACCTCTAGTGATTTGACTCCCCTCTATCTGATCAAACCACCTAAGTCTAGTTTCTACCATCTTTTCTACTATAGGTGCTACCCCAACACTCTCTCTCTAATGTTGTCATTTCTAATTATATCATGTCTAGTCCTGCCACGCGTCCAACACAACACCCTCATCTCTGCTACGCTTAATTTATTTTCGCATTAGTTCTTTAGCGCCCAACACTCTTTCCCGTACAACATCATCGGTCTTATCCTTGTCCGATAAAATTTTCCCTTCAACTTGAGGGGTACTTTCGCATCACATAAAACATGTAAGGCACTCCTCCATTTCAACCACCCATTTTGAATTCTATGGTTTACATCTTAAATTTCTCCATTGTTTTGTATTATAGACCCAAGATATGTAAGCCATGTAACTTGTGGTATGATATGATCTCCAACTTTCCCCTCTAAACTAGAAACGTTTCGCCTTTTGCTAAAATTACATTCCATATACTATGCCGTGCTTCTGCTCAGGCAGAAGCCGTACATTTCTAAGGCTCGTCTCCAAGTCTCCTACCTCCCATTTAATTCCTCTCTCGACTCTCCATGTAGGACTATATCATCTGCAAAAAGCATACATTCTTGGTGTCCGCTCTTGAATGTGTTCCGTAAGTACATCCAAAACTAAAGTGAAAAGATAAGGGCTTGGTGTTGAACCTTGGTGCAATCATATTTCATGGGAAAATCGTCAATGTCTCCACCTTATGTGCTCACACTAGTCGAAACTTCCTAATAAATATCCTTGATAGCTCGAATATAGGCAATTCTAACACTAACATCTAACTAACCCTAATGGTTAATTTCAAAGCTGTAATGCAATAAAACCTATTCGTTAATAAACAAGCCAAACAAACCATGATTGATTAATTTCAAAATTGAATTACATTAAACCCTAATTGTTAATTTAAAAAACCTAGAAAGAATAATAAAAAGGAATCAACCAAGCTGAAACACAATTAACCCTAATTAACAATTAAGAAACCCTCTAAAAACCAATTATTATCTAACCCTAATTGGTTAATTTCAAATGTGAATTACAATAAACCCTACTTTTTTTTATGAAAATTATAAATCCTATATGTTAATCAACAAAAAAAAAAAGGCTATAACGAAGAGTATGAATGAATCAATTTTAAATCAAATTTAGTTGGATATATGAAAGTGTTGGAAATTGAAAAGGAAAACAAACCCGAGATTTGGAAACGGGTTGATCGAGAGGTTGAGGAGAAGATGCAGAAGAAGGAAAAGGATCCTCTCCTCCTCTTCCTTCTCCGCCTTCTATTCCTCCGGCTCCGCCGCCGTTCCCTTCGTATATCTCTTCTGCTTCGTATTCAGCCATTACTTCGTTTTTTCTCTTCTGTTTGAAACGTTTTAAAAGCAGTGTTTGTTTCAGTTCACTTCTTTTACTACTCTCAACTCAAGCCACCGTTTGTTTCCCAACTCTTGTTTTATTATGCTTTCCCACTGTTTTTACGATGCATAAGTGAGATAAATCTTGTATTTAATACATCAGTATTTTACTAAAATTATTGGCTTTACTAAATGGTCTTATAATTAAAAGTATAATTTTTTTTGACAAAATTATAATTAAAAGTATAATAAAAGTTTGGCTTAATAGTAGTTTTAACCCCCCTAACTTTTACGAAGTTTCGATTTTGGCCCCCTAAGAAAAAGACTACAAAACTGCCCCTATGTTTTGCACATGTGGCAGTTTTGACCTCAAAGGTCAATTTTGACTCGGTCTACGCTGACGTGGCACCGTAAGTGAGGTGCCACGTGTTTTTTTCTTTTGGGACCAAAACTGCCACATGTACAAAACTTAGGGGGCGGTTTTGTAGTTTTTTTTTACGCAACTTCGTGAAAGTTAGAGGTCTAAAACTGCTATTAAGTCTAAAAGTTTCCTTAAAAAAAAAGTTAGTTTTTATCTTTTTTAAATGGTCTTATAATTTGAGACAAATACTAAACAAAAAATAAATAATTTGAGACACGTGTAGTATAAATGTATCATGTAAAGTTAATTTTTATCTTTTGATAAATAAATTTTATCATCAAACTAAATGAGATATGATATTTTTTTTAATAATACGAATTATCCGAGCATCCACTTTCTAAGTTTTTTTTAATCATTCAGTTCATATGTTTTATGTATAAAAATTAACCCATTATCTCGAAAAAACCAAATTAATGAATTATCCACTTTTGAATCATACACTCTTTATACACTATCCAATCATCTATTTTTTAATGTTCAACAATAATATCTATTTTATTTTATTTTTTTCAAAAATAAATTATATCTATTTTTTTATGTTGAACACTTATCTTTTCTTACCACTGTTGTGTTAATAAATATTCTCTGAGTCAAAGTAATCATGTAACGAATAGTATTTACTATCAATTAAATAAAATAAATAATTTATTTTCAATTTCAAGCGGTCTTAATTCCACAGTTTCTAATAAATGTGTTGTCATTGTCATTGCTTCTAATAAATGTAAGGAACCATCTGATTTTTTCTTATGCCTGAAAATCCACAAATTACGAATGACATTAGCATTAGTTGGACGTGGTACTAAATCCCACGTCTTATTTTCAATAAGAGAATCATATTAGTCTTTCATAGCCATTTCCAGTTATGATCTAGTAATGCATTGATAGGGTTAGTTGGCAAGGAAGAAATGATGGGTGAAGTAGAAGTGTGGAGATTAAAAAGTAGTCGTGGTTTGAAAATGCCATGTTGAGCTCGGGTGGTCATTTGAGGAGATAATGGAGGATTGGCTAGAGATGAAGTAGGTGTGGGGATAGTAGGAGAGGATGTGGTGTTAGAGATAGGGGTTGGTGGATGATTTGAGTTGTTGATGGTATTGTTTGGCGTTGAATATGATGGGGGTGAGGGAGATAGGGTGGAGGCCGAGGGGATGGGTGGTGGAGTAGTGTTGATTTGTGGTGTGTTAGGGGTAGGAATTGGTTGTATTGATTGATGGGTGGTCGAGGTAGGTAACATGTGATAAGGAAAGTGAGCATTGCTTGTATCCAAAAATTCATAGCATGAGGAGGCGGGTGCAGGTGAAGAAGAGAATGGAAAGATAGTTTCATCAAAATTAACGTGTCTAGAAATGATTATTTTGCGACTAGACAATTCAAGACACTTATATCCTCTATGATTAGAGGGGTAACCTAAGAAGACACATGGTTTTGACCTTGGTTGGAGTTTATTTCTATTAGTGGAAGGGATTAATGGAAAACAGAGACACCCGAAGACCTTAAGGTGAGAATAGGAGGGACGCTTTTGGTAAAGAATCGTAGTTGGTGTTTGAAGAGCTAATTGTTTGGTTGGAAGAATATTTAACAAATAAGTAGCCATATGAAGAGCATGATGCCAAAAAGAAGGTGGTAGGGAAGCATGTACAAGAAGAGTACGGATGATATTGTTAATAGTACGAATTTTTCTTTCGGCTTTTCCATTTTGAGGTGAGGTGTGAGGACAAGAAAACCGGAAACTCATCCCATTTTGTTTACAGAAATTATGGAAAGAAGTATTGTCATATTCTTTTCCGTTATCACATTGAAATTTTTTTATATCTATTTCAAATTGTGTTTTAATGTGATTGGGAAAATGAAGAAAAGTGGAATAAACTTGACATTTGTGTGCAATTGGAAAAGTCCATAAAAAGTTTGTAAAATCATCTAAAAATAAAATATAGTAACGATGACCACCAGAACTAAGAGTTGGTGATGTCCAAAGATCACTATGCACAATATCAAACGATAATAAAGTGTGAGACAAAGATTCATAGAATGGCATTTTTATATGTTTTCCAAATTGACAAGACTGACAAACTGAATTATGTTGGGACTTTTGACAGAAAATAAAATTGTTTCCGCACAGAAACAAGGTTTTTGATTAACTTAGGTGCGTGTGGGACATGATTCAAAGTTGAAGGAGTTTGGGAGTTAGGTAATAATGCATTGTCATGACCAATAACTGGAATATTATTACCACTACCAATAGTAACATGATTACTTATATTGGAATAAGACGTAAGATTACCTCGGTTCGCCGTCATGTGAGATGTGGCTCCTGTGTCCATGTACCACTGCTCGTCAGGAGGAGCCATAGATAGAGTCTGCATTGCAGCTTGAATGTATGTTGGTGTGTATGATGGTTGTGGTGAAGCCATGTGTGCCTGCTGTGCTCTCTGCCCAAGAATGTCGGGTTGACGGTTTGAAGCGATTGATTGGTGCGAATTTCCAATGGTAGGATAAGGGCAAGGAGGAATGGCTCATGGCTGCCACTTGGAAACCCAAGGAGGATATGCCCACGACTGATTCCATGCCCCATTTTGATGATATTGTGATCGTCCGCCTTGGCCACGATCGCGAGTTCTTCCACCACGATAATTGCTTGAGCTACCGCGTCCGCCGCGACTGCTGGTGGTGTTTTGTTGGTTTCGATTGGCGCGAGGAGGAGGAGAGTTGAGAGGATTGTTCTTTTGAGAAGCAATAAACACAAAGTTGTCAGGGTTGTTCTGTGTGCGTTTGGCCATCGTCGTTTCTTCCAAAACAACCATAGACCGAGCCTTGTAGAAATTACTTCCATGCGTGACTGAAGGTGGAGGAGCATGGGTGAGATCGTCAAATTAGTCGACAATGTGTAAGAGAAATTGAAACTAGAGTAAAAGGCCAAACTAGAGTTGAAAAATGGTTTGCCAAATTTTTTCTCACCAGAGGACAACAGTGGATCCACCGGAAAAGCAGACATAATTTTTCTCTGGATAAACTCTAATATCATATTGAAAAATAGAAAGTAAGAGAGAATGAAAAACATTTGCAGAAAGCGTGTGTCATAATAGTATCATGGAAGTTTTATTATATTAGAGATTGCACAGTTAAGATAATCACAAAAGGAATATGTTATGTAATATTTCCCCGTTTTAAAATTAGTGTCACTTTAGTTAAAAAAATTGTTTTAAAATGAATGTCACTTTACATTTTCAATAGAACTTTAATTTTTTTCTTTCAACTTTACCTCAATAAATACTCCAACTTTTCTCTCACACAATTTTTAATGCAACTTTAAGTTTGTCTTTTTCTTATAAAGTAAGGGCAGTCTAGTAAAAGTGTTATGTCTAATGATTATTTCATTCAATTCTTTAATATGTCTACAATTGGCTAAAACGACACTCATTTTAAAACGAAAGGAGTATATGCTAAGTAATATGGTATGCCAAGAAGCTTCTAGAGTATGGTAGAATGTATTCACCACTATTTCTATTATTGTTTATTATTTATTTAAATATCAATGGTATATACTATGAATATCGTAAAAAAAAACTTTAAAACCTGAAATAAAGTGTGTTTTTAAATGGTCTCGTGAGGATAATTCAGTTGTCAGAGACAATGCATTGTTATATGCAGGGTCGGGGTTCGAATCTCTGATACCCTATTTAAAAAAAATGTGTTTTCAAATTTTATTTCCATTCTAGTAAATGCCTCAATTTTTTCGAGCAGCACGTGCAAAATCCTAATGTTTGTAGAGTTTATAATATGAACATAATGCATTCATCTCTTTTTATCTTTACCTATTGTTTTGTGTCTTACCTTCAAATACCTTTTTAGCAATGCTTTATTAAATAAAAGAAAAGCTATTTGATAAAGACCTTAACAAAAGTTGTTTAAAACCTTGTTTTATGTTTAATCTCTTTCAGAATGTATTTACAACAGATTATTGTTCTAAGTTTTTTTTTTCTTTTTTAGCAAATTATTGTTCTAAGTTGTAGACAAAGAAATTAATTTTGAAATAGTAACACAATTAAAAGTCGAAATAGTAACACAATTAAAAGTCACCCTTTTTTAAAAACTCACCCTTCATTATACACTATAACAAGATCAAATCATACACTAAAAGTTCACATATTATTCTATTTGATGCATGAACAAAAATGAAATTATATTTCATTTCATTGCCATTATATTAGAGCACACAATTATAACTTAAAGGTCCATGAAATTAAGTAAAATAGGGAAAAAAAGTACAATTATTTGGTGCATGAACAAACAAGAATGACATCTTCTGGAATATTCTTCCCTAAAAAAAAAATCTTATGGAATATGCATAAGGTATATTAATTATTTTGCTAGTACAAGAACTCATTCATCATGGTGTTAATTTATGGATTTGTATACAAAAGCCTTTACGACATCTAACAGTAAAATCTTTCAGATTTGGACAATCTTTATCCGTAATACAAGGAGGAGACTTACGAAAATAAATAGAATCATATGCTACCATGACTTGAAATATGGAAAGAAATATAAACATAACATAAACAAACTTCAGAATTTCAACCATATTTTTTCCTTTTTGCGCCTAAAATCTAGGATATTATTTGATCTCTTTATAGTATATAAAGTTCATGCTCTCATAGAAAAAATTAAGTAGTTTAAGACTTTATGAAATATTTAAAACCCTTCATATATAAAATTAGAATCATTACTAAATGTCTCTTAAGTATATTAGTGTGTTGTGTTTGTCCTTTAACATTTAGAAATGAGGTAAAATAATAAACTTGATAATCATAAGAATTGAATATTAATTAACTAACTTATCATTACTTTTTACTTAAAAAATCCATTACCTTTTTAACTTTTTGTGAAAGTAAAGCATTTTTTTTTGGACCATGGTAAATATATCTACAGATATAATGCACTGATAGGGTGAAAACATATTTATGCACACGTAGAACGTATTGTAGGATCAATATATATTATATATTTTTTATATAAATCATTGGATTATACAGAATGTGAGAAATTTGCTAAAATTTTGTGTCTGAATAGCATCACAAAAGTTCTATTATACATTTGTCAAAAAAAAAAAGTTTCTATTATACTATGGACTAAACAATTAAAATAATTAATTACAAAAGGAATATGCTATTCTAAGAAGCTTATAGAGAATGCCCAAAATGTATTTAATACTATTCCTATTATTATTTATTATGTATTTAAATATCAACACTCCCCTTCATGTGGGAGCATATGAATCAAGTGCATCAAGATTGCCACATATTACTTGTTCGAGGACCTCACATGGATTTTGTAAAGATGTCTTTCAATTGAGAAAGCTTGTGATGATGTCACCAGGTTTAATCTTCTATCTAACAAAGTGACAGTCTATCACTGAAGAACACTTAGATGAGATGACATGAGTCTCTTCTAATTTATCCAAGATTATGAGTCTGAATCTGATCACGGGAATTTAACAATGTTAAAATCTTCGGGAGAGTTGTTGTAACACCCCGAATTTTATTTATTTAATTTAATAAAGTTAAATAAATAGTGTCTTAGTTATTATTATGGTGACGAGACATTTTACTTGAAAATAATATTTCATTGTTGAGAAAAATAAAGTTATGGTGGTTATTAATGTTTCGTGTGAATTAATTAATAAGGAGAGAAATAAAATAATAAATAATAGAGCTGGGAGGCGAGAAATATAAGTAATAAAACAAGTCGAGGATGAAGGAATAAATTATGATAAGTGGAGAGGATAATAATAATAATAATAATAATAATAATAATAATAATAATAATAATAATAATAATAATAATATATTATTATTATTATTATTATTATTATTATTATTATTATTATGTAACCTAGTTTATTTGTATAAATAGAGGAATAAAAATTCAGAATAAGAGATTGTTGAACGTGAGTACCAGAAAAAAGAGGATAGGAAAGAAAGCAAATCCTAGCTAAGGAGAATTGAACCAAAAGCCGCATTTTCGGAGAATACGAGGTAAGTGGAAAAACCTTCATCTTAGGGTATCCTATTTCTGAATTTATGAATTGTTTAATTATATGAGTTGGTGCTATAATTATAGAAATCATGGTAAATGATCGGTGATGAGTTATTTCCGTTGAGAGTTATTAGTGCAGTAGAAGATTGAAATTGTGAAACCAAAGTCAGGGTAATTTAAATAGGGAATTTAATCATTTGAGGAATAATGTAATTAGGTAGATTGAGTGGAAATTGGTGTTTGAAATGATAGAGTAACCTTAGGGGTGATGTTTGGGGACGAATTTGGTGAGTTTAGGGTTGAAAGCAGAGTTAAGAAAGGTCCCCCGAAGAGAAATCATAGAAAGTTTGCGATTTATTAATTCCGTCAGACACGCCTGATCTTGCACCTCATAGGCACGACTCGTGCGTGAGTCCCTACAAATTTTTTTTAGTTTGTGTGTTTTGGGGACGCATGGTCCTGCTCCCAGGGAACACGGTAGTGAACCCTTCCCATATTTAGGAAACCATATTTTTCTTCCTTAAATGAGTTCCTAAAGTGAAGGTTTGGGTCCCGAAGCAATGTACCTAAGTGAGGGAAGTGTGTTTAGGTGTTTTAGAAGTGATTCCTTAAAATAATGGTGAGTCTAAAACATGAATTAGTTAAAGGAGTATAAGATGATTATAAGAAGAGATATGGAGTGGTGGTTTATGATAGTTGATGATGTTAAATGTAAATTCCCTAGAGTAGTAATGAGCCTAAGATAATCATTGGATAGAGTAATAAAAGATTAAACTGAATGAAGAATAAAGTGTGATTGATTAAGATAATTGACGATGCTAAGAGAAGTGATAAGGCGAATATAATTGAAAATAGGAAGGTGTAAGTTAAGGTAATGGATAATTTTATAGATAATGATAGTGGTGAGGCAAATTATTAAGTTACTTAAAGTTAATAAGATGAATCTTTAATGGTATAAATGGTGTAGTTATATGGTGCGTAAATTATGACTGTGGTGTCACAACGAGGTGAATCAATTGTTAATTTCGATGTTGTTATTGGTGATATATATATTTGGTGATGATTGGTGATGCATATGCTTAGTAACATAATTATGACTTACAATTTTGGTGAGTAAAAACGGTACCACATGCATATAGGTGATAGGAATGAATTGCATCTTCACATATACATGATGATATTTTGAAAATTGGTGATGTTGTGAATGACGTGTGTGAATGTTGATGTTAATATCGACGACTGAATGCTATTATTATTTTATGTTGTTCATGTGCACTATTTATATGTTTTGAATTGTATTCTCACCCCCTTTGTTGTTGTCGTTGTGTGTTTGTGGTGTCTGTACACGTGGGGTACAAATTCTCAGGTTGAAGAATCTTAGCTGCAAGGTAGTGGGACGATGATGCTGGAAGCTTGTTCCATCTTTAGTTTAGTTTTTGAATAGATAATAAACCATGTAGACGAACTATGTTGCTCTGATCTGTAACACTAAGGTTGAAGTTTTTTTGTTTGATTATATAGCCTGGAGTTAATGTTTTGGAATTTTGATTTATTTACTAGATGTTGAGGACTTAATTTGTTTTATTGAATTTGATGAACTATTCCACCGCTAATTTAAGATTTTTGTTTTATGAAACTATGAAATGTTGAGCATGTTTAACACCTGTTAGTTAAATATATTCTTCTTTTATTTAATAATTCAAAGTCGGGGTCGTAGGCTGTTACAGTTGTCGCCCATTTAGGTCTTACAAGGCTTGAGGGATTAGTCTCTGTAATTGTGCGTGAAGGATGTCCAATTTACGTTAAAAAAAAATCACAGTCTATCTCAATATGTTTGGTCATCTCATAAAACTAGATACAAATAAGTGTCATCGGTTGTGCTTCTTCTTATTGAAGTTCCTTGTGTAAACAACTTCAACAAAATAAGCACTTATGTGAATAGATACCCCATGTTGAATTTTCGAATGAGAAATATAAATAGTGAGGTTTTTTAAAAATCACACAATCTATACTTTAAGACGGTATATATGAAGTAATTAATTTTCTTGACCGAGAAAATTAATCAAATTAGTTGTATTGCAAGTTGTTAAGGTTGATTAATTTAATCCAAATGAGCTAAGCATTTGATAAATCCTAATTATCAATTTTAGTCAAATTAAATAACAATCAAACAACAAAACAGAAAATTAATTCAATATAGTGACCTGTGAGTTTTAGTCTTAGAAACCCTTTTAATAAAGATTAATCTTCAATGACATTCAATTTTCAACTGGGTTCTAATAGTTTTACCAAAAATTAGGTTTTTATTAAAATAATTTCCACAACCTAAATTGAATCAATTAATTAAGAAAATTATAATGGTTTACCCACACCGTCATCGCTAGTGGGATAATCCACTGTCAATGACTTAGTCGGTGGAGTTTTATTCAATTTGATATAATACAATGTTTACACCAAGTACAAGTTAACCCAAATTCATGATCTCGAGAATTTATTTTAAACCTACTCAAGAATTACCCTTGTCCAAGCAATATTATGAGCCACCGGTCCTTTAGATTCCTTTGATACTATTAGCCATTCAACCCTTTGAGCTCCTGTTGATCTTATGATCTACTCAAACCATTGACCCTCCTTTGCTTCTTGACAAGATTTCAATTCCAAAAGACAAGGTATCTGCAAAACAAGTTAGTGCTCCAGCACTCAAGTTAGTGAGAGAAATGAGTAATGAAAGTGTTCGTAAAGTGGTGATAATGTGATTGTAGTAAGTTGTAATTCACTCCGCAAAACCCAGTGAGATATACTGGATGCCTTTAGAGATAATTTGAACGGACAATATTGGACAAGGTGCGCTCATGTGCGGTGAAACACACAAAATGTCCTCTATCTTTCCTAGAATGGCGAGGATAATGAGTTAAGGGGTCATCATGTATTGGATTGACAATGTGGGTTGATGGAACGTTTAGAACATATGTTAAACTCTCAATAGTGGTATCAATACTTTTTTTTTATTCAAAAGAGGGCTAAAATCCCAGAAAAGAAAAATTACACTAAAGTTAACCGGGGATTATTCCTCCCCATAGCAGTAGCAACTAACAAATGACTAAATTGAGTAGGACATGACTCATAATAACTGATGTAGCAGATTAGGCAAGTGTACCAAATCGTTACCAAGTAATAAAGTGATAAGTGGAGTATCGTATCCACATGGATTGTCGTTTCGTCCAAACAATTCGCGTTACTTATTTTTAGTTGACGATATAATAAAAGAGTAAAGGGTTAGAGATTCACAAATTTTATATGTTTGCAACAGAGCAAGTTTACCTGTTTTTGGTTGCAGAAAAATAAGCAGCGGTTAGGATTCTTCGAATCCCCCTATTTATATTGGTTGATATTAAATAATAGTAATGACGTGTTTCATTTATCTTAGGATGACTATGCAAGTGATGAGGCCGTTGGGACTTGACTATGAAGTACTGCAACTTTTATTGTTTGGGTTATCAAGTGTATTACCTGACAATCCAATTTAGGTTATGTTGGCTATTTGAGTAGAGATTTGGCGAGTATGTGTTTCAAACTTGTTGATGGACGCCTCAGTCCTATTTTGGTCATCTCCTCAGATTCTTTCCCCTTCTTCATTCATAAATCTCATGAATTCTTCGTATGCATCTTCTACTTGTTTGTATTTGGCTGGTGCATATGTCCTTTAGAGATTTTCGTCCCAATTGTCATGTTATGCTGCTTGACTTTGATTTAAGACCCTGTTTTGTCTTGCCAATGCACCCAAATATTTTACCTGCTCATGTGTAAATCCTAACTCTAAGGGTAGGCAACTAACTTTACAATGTTTTTTTCTTCACAAAAATCATATCTTAAATCTGTTGCTGTCAATTGTGCGTTTTCTAATAACCCCAAACTTCTTGGGATGCATGCACCACTTGCATGAGCTCGTTCATAAAAGTCAGACTCTAACCTCGCTCTATGATAAGTTTTCAACTAGAGTCATTACTTTTGATATGGTTTCAATTTGAATACTAAGAAGTTTGTTTCTTTCCAGCAAAGCATCGTGAGAGTAACATCCTAACTTATTGTTACGAATACCTATTAACGTTACTAATTATTATGACTCCTAAAATTAAATTACCTATTATTAAACTATACTCGATCTAATTACTGTAGTTATTACAACAACCGTTATTTTTCGTACGACTCTCAATTATGCAAAGTAATTATGATCTAAACTACGACTCTAAAATAAAAATAAAAGAAAAAATAAAATGTTAGTTCCTGAATGGGGAAAGAAAAAGAAAAGAAAAATGGTTAGTAATAATTGGAAATATTAAACTAAATGCAAACAGAAAATGAACTATGTTAGTAATAAACTGAATGATAAACTAGACTCTAAAAAAAATGACTCAACTAAGACTAAATATTTTTGGTATTTTTAATTTTTATTTTTTTGGTATTTTTGAATTTTTGAAAACAGAAAAATAAGATGCGGAAAGATAAATGACTGAAAGATAAATGAAAGAAAAATAAAGATAGAAAATAAGTAATTTGAATCGCTTAGTCGAAAATATCAACAATACCCAGCAGCGGCGCCAAAAACTTGATGTAGTGGATTAGGGAAGTGTACCAAATCAATACCAAGTAATAAAGTGATAAGTAGAGCATTGTATCCACAAGGATTGTCGTTTCGTCCAAAAATCCGTGTTACTTAGTTTTAGTTGAAGATATAATAAAAGAGTAAAGGGTTAGATATTTGCAAAGTTTTCTATTTGCAACAGAGCAAGTTTACCTGTTTTTTCTTGCAGAAAAGTAAGCAGCGGTTAGGATTCTTCGAATCCCCCTTATTTATATTGTTGGATATTAAATAACAGCAATGTCACGTTTCACTTATCTTAGGTAGACTATACAAGTGATGAGGCCATTGAGACGTCATTAACCTAATCTGTCGCAAGCTGCATCTATTGATCACACGGTGATCCTTATGTGTGGGGTCTATACTTCTCAGTTGACTAGGTTTATCCCTCCAATGGTTGGTTGCACCTGCTGGTCACACAGTGATCCTTACGTGTGGGGTCTTACCACCTTAAAGGTAATTGAAACATAGATTTAAATTGGCTTTCCAAGATTTTCAGAGGTAATGATGGTCACACTAAGGTTATACACGCGCTACGGTAGAGTTATTGATCCTATAGGATTCTGCCACCTTTGTAAGGATTATTAGTGCGGGGCCTGACCAATGTTCCTGTAGGTCTACCCATCTATGAATCCTAAGACACTCACAACACACACTCTCTCGCTCTTTAGTAGTTCTACAAACGGACAGTCCTATTAGCGTCTACCTTACCAAGGGTTTAAGAGAATGTTCTACTAGGCTACGACTTATTTCCTTCAAGAAGACACTTGTTTCCTTAATTTTTAACTAGTTACCTCATAGGTTCATCAGATTTTACTCAATATTATTAATGCCACCTCCTAAGTACTTACTACTAGGGTCAACTCACTTTCCGTATCTTTCGCTAGTTATAACTAATTACTTCCTAGACAGATAGATATTAGTATCAAGATATAAGCATCATGATAGTAATATCAATATTAGGCCCTGTCACAACCTAAGTATCTAATCTAGGGTTGCGCTACTACAGAAAAAACCTAAATTCCTAAAAAAACTTAATAGATAAATAAAGATAAATAAAATAAAAACGACATTCTATTGAATAAATATCCAACAAAAATAAATAGAGGTTCATCTTAAAACTCTAACCTAAAAAGAATTAGTTACATATGGTAATTAAAAACAAATTACTAAAAATAAAAACATACCCTAGAAAATCAAGGAGAAGATAGAAACTCTTATGAAGCTCTAGAAATGCCTTCCTCTTGAACTGCTCCAGTTTTGAACGAGAAATTCTAAATGAGGGAGGCTGATATTTATAGTGAGAGTTTCTACCTAGGTTTGGGCTAAAAGTGCAGGCTTTACCCACAAAAAGCAGGAAAAGACGCTTGTGTCCAGCGCTTTTCAGATGCACAGGGTGCATGCGGTAGCAGAGCCAGAATTTTTTTTTTATGACTTCCATATGATTTCCATTTTTTTTTTATGAAAATACTAAATGATTTTCTCATTTGACAAGGGCCCATTTGAAAATAGTATCTCCTAATTTTTCTCCATCACTTGGATGATAATCTGAAAGTCTTGGCCTCAACCCATGATCACTAGAAAGCTTTTCCAAATTCAATTCTAAAAATCTTTTTTTTTTAAAGATGGACCCAATTTTATTAATTGTTGATGATTTCTCTAAACTTGACTTTTTTGAAATATTTCTCAATTGTATATAATTTACCGCTAGAAATAACAAGTTTATTGATCACAATCAACTATAAACACTACTTTTTTTTTTATAACTATCCTATAAACACTACGTACTCATGAGTACATACAAATCATAGGAAATTAATCATAAAACATAAAATCATCAACATGAACACTTAAAGCAATAAAATAGCAGCAAAGTTCAAGATTGTTGAATAATTCCAAACAAGTACTTATCAAACCATAACAATAAAGTTTAAACTATCAACATAAATTCAATATCGGAAAGGTAATAATATTATATGTAGGGGTCGGGGTTCGAACCTGGACACCCCACTTCTCCACATTTATTAAAATGTGTGAGCTCTAGCCACTAGACTACTTGACAAAAAAAGGTAATAATAGATGTTAACTATCATTACAATAATAAATAAATGATGAAATAAATAAGGTTAAAATCATAAATAAAAAATTACAATTATAAAAGGGTTTACGTCTTAGGAGATTAGAGAGACAAGAATAAAATGCTAATGGGAGGAAAATGAAATTATTTGAAAGAAAAGTTGATGTGGTTGATTTTTTTTATCCAAGAAACAAGGATGAAGGGCTTTGTCTTGTTCACTGAGAAGAGAAAGAATTTCACATGGTTGTGTGTGATATATGGGGGCTTTGTTTATATATTAAAAAAAACTTAAAAAATATGAAAGAGAGAAGGGTTTTGACTATCAATATATGTATATGTATATGTATATCTAAAAGCAGTTCAGGCAGGAGCCCACACAACCTTGTGTGTGGCTCCGCACTGGGGGCATGGCATATGAGCCTAGTGCATGTGAGTGCATCAGAAACCATGCCCTAGATGCATGGCCATGTGCTAGGCGCATGGTAAATGTGTTAGGCGCATGACACTCTTTTTGGGTCCAGTTTCTCTGATTTTCCGTCGTTTTAGGTCTTCGTCAACAAATAACTTGTCTCAGAACTTGGGAACATAATTCCTCCTTCTTGTAAGTCTCATGAGGCCTCTTGAATCTTCATTCTTTGTCTTCCTAAGTCTTCACAAATCTTCGGATACAAGTTTTGGGAAAAATTAGAATTACAGACTTAAAAATTGCTGTATTTCAAAATCAATTTCTGAATTTTCTGCGGTCGGATACAAGTTTCACTCAGCTTTCATGGTAAATATTTATCCTTAAAAATCAGAATTTCCAGACTTCAAAATAATTCATGTTACAATTTCTAATAACACAACTTAACAGAATATCATTGGTACGACGTTTATCATATTCCGGACTCTATAAAAATCCATTTCAGAAATAGCTGAATTATAATCTAAATTTAACTCTAATGAACCATATTAAAGGTAAAAGGAAAAGAACTGTTATAGTGGGCAACTTTAATTGAGTACAATTCCACTGCTACGATTGAAAGCTGCACGCATGTAATTGAAACAGAACGGGACAGCTACACAACACATAACCATTCACGCACACATCAAGCAATTCGGATCGAACGGAACCGCAACTTTAAAACGCAGCAACAGGAAGAAAACAAAACGGAAACCGCAATTGAATTGGAACAGCAATTTGAATACGCAACAGCAGTGAAATAAAAGGGCAGGAACATACACGAGCACAGTAAAATTTCAATTAAAATTGAGTAAAAGTATGGCGCAGCAACAACATAAAGTAGTAACAAGGATTGGAATTTGAAAGTTATCGTATCACCATAAGACAATCAACTTAATTTGGATAATAATAATAACTATGAAATGGCAATTGAAATATGATAAAGTGAATATAAGGGATACTAATAATAATCTGGTATTTGGAATTCGATGACAGTAATGGAAATTGCAATTGAAATATTAGTAGTTGTTCTTAAAAGAAACTACAAAACGTAAACTACAATAAGCAATAAACGGTTTCTAAATAACACAATTTCTCTCTGAAAAGCTTGGTGGCAAGAACTGGTTATTAAAGGTCTATTTATGGCTGAGATTGACTACTGCGTGTAACTGCGTGAAGCAGTTACAACAGGGGATCTAGGTCCTACTAGCCGCCTGTCAACTTTGATGATTTTCTTCTTTATTTTTGGCTTAAACGTACTATTCACCCTCTAAGTTTCCAAAAGTATCGATTTTGACCCCCTTTTAAAAAAAACTGACCAAAGTCACCCCCTATACCTTTTGCAAAACCCCAATTTTGACATGATCAATCTTATGTGTCACGCCACCTTGTATAATTTTTTTTTAAAAAAAAAATCAATTTGCCATGCGTATAATTGATAAATTAAAAAAAATAGAAAAGGAAAGAAACCCAGAAAGAAGCACGTGAATAGGTTTCATCTTCATCATTTCAACGGGATCTTTACAAATTATGAATGACAACATCAACAATCCAAAAACCTCTTCATATTTCTTCTAAATTCTCTAATTCTACAATTCATCATCCCATTAACCTCATAATTCTCTTTTCCTTGTTTCAATTTCATATTCCAAAATGTTTATCATGTTTAAATATCTATTCTCCAGATCTACACATTCTATGATGCTTACGGGTGTGCAAAAAAACACCCATTTTTAGAACCGGTTAAGACCCGGATTAAACAACAACTTCCATTCGTTTCTCTCGTTAAAACCCAGCAACATCAGAAGCTATGTAGAAAAAACGACAGTCTCAAATCCTTCGATGCAAAGGCTTATGAAACGCGTTGCTCCTGAAAAGTGATTCTGAAACTCAACTCTGCATCCTAAAACGAGCCTCTCTCTCCTCCTCGGTCTTTTGAACCATTGCTTGTCCTCAAGCAACTTAGCTTGCATATAAAAAACAGTAGAATGCAGCAACGAAAACACACAGACTTAGGAACAATAGCATCACAAATAAATATACGTGGTTCCAAATTCAAATTGGTCGAAGGATAATTCCCTTGGTACTAGAATCAACTCCAAGGGTATTGTAACAACACAATACGCACTTTGCGGACAAAAGTCTCCGTCCTAGCATACTAATTCAGATCATGTCATTGTGTCTCAGTCTCTCACCCCTATTTTGTTCATCCTCTTTCATTCTAGACAGTCACATTAAGACCCTTTATCTTGTCACACACATGGTAGGAAAATCGGTTAGTGATTTAACACATCTTTCTTTTGAATTTGCAGATTTTGCGCAAAGATGCATTTTTTTTTTTCAAGGTTTAACCATTATTGGTTCCTTTATTTAATTCTCGCTTATATTCATCGACTAACCTACTTAATGTGTGACTTTTAGATGGTGTCTGACCGAATAAATAAACTACTTGAGGATTACTCAGAAACAGAAATTTTTAGACTACGACATAACGGGTATCTAAATTGGTATCCATATTTGGGAGACTTTAGGTGTTGGGACAATACCGATATAGTCATAGTTTTCTCAAGTATCCTTAACCTATAGCCTCTCTAAATTTGAAACCTATACACTTTTAAGTGAGCTATACTATTCCTTAATCTTTAGAATTTATTTTATTGGTTCAAGAAACAGGAGAATTAAATAACAAAGCAAAAACACAAGCATAAAAGACTCGACAACACATGCATTGACTCGATAACACTACTTTATTAATGAAAATGAAAATCTTAAACTATTAAGGTCGGAAATTCCTCCCCCACACTTAAAACCTACATTGACCTCAATGTAAATAAACAAAAATATGAGAAAAAGAAAGATATTACTGAGCAAGATCAATCATCGATAGAATCAATTGGGGCGTGTACATACACCGGATCATGAAGTGGTTTGTACCTGCAAAAAAGTTAGCATGAAAATATGGGGGAGGGGTGCATTATGGTGTTGATCATCTTCGATTGCATCTTTTTATTCACTTGACTGACTAAACTAAACTAAAACCCGTGGGTTGCCTCCCACGTAGCTCTTCGTTTAACATCGGTAGCTCGACTCCTTAACAATTGTTAAGGTGGCATATATGATACAAAGAACGCATCATCCTTCTTCTTCCTTTTGCTGGGTAAGAATTCCATGAACTTAAGAAACACACAATGTTGCTTCCATATCGTTTTCAAGTGGACATTAATGAACAAGGAAGAAATTGAAGTAGATAAAATAGTCACTAGGAGAGGGGGGGGGGGGTTTGAATTGTGACCCTTTAAAAATTAAATATGTTACTTAAAAATAATTCTCAAGTAGTCAAGTTGGAATGGTTAAGTTAACAGACAGACTTCAGAATATTCTGAAGTGTTAGTGTAAAAACAGTTTAAATAAATAAATGCGTTTGTGTGTGTTGTGTTTACTGGAAGTAAAGAGTAGAGGAATGAGAAGAAGAACAGACATAAATTTATAGTGGTTCACCCAATGTGAGTTAGTCCACTCCTCACAATCTTGTGAGAGTTTCCACTATGATGCTTGAGATAACCTCTCAAATCCTGCACCTTACAATCTTGTTCACCTGAACAATTACAACAACTGTATTCTCTTAGCCTCAGCAGGTTTACACCTTTCTTGCCAAGTTACCCACTTAGACTTTACACCTTTCTACTCAAACTAACACTTTAGTACCCCTAAAGCTAGATGAGACTTTATAATTTGTTTGTGAGTTTGAATGATTGAAATCAGACGAGAGAAGAATGGATGGAGAGATTTATCTTTAAAAAGATAAGAGAAATATTGATACACACGTTTAAAGACTTCTTGAAATCTTTGTGAGATCAATGTTTTTTGCTAAAGCTTCAAACAATCTTATGTTGTTTTCTTGTATGCTTTGCAAAGGTGTGTGTAATGTTAAGCCTTCCACCTCTATTGATAGACTGTCTTGACCTTTTGTAGCCGTTGGAGTGTGACCAATAGTCTTGTGCCACGTGTACTAGGACCCACCAACTTTTACTTGAAATTCTGAGCAAACTGAAATACTTCAGAATGTTGTTGTGTTCATCATGATCTTCATTTGGGTTCACGTGGATGAACGGTCATATGTGTTTCTGGGTTTTATCACATGAGTTTATGGGTTGTACTATGAAGATTGTTCTTGTACGACTTCAGAATGTTCCAAGATCAGATCTTCTTTGAAATTTGTCTTGGAATCTATGCAGGATATGATAAAGTGGAACTGTCACTTCAAGTCCATGCTTTAGGGGATTTGGTTAACTTTGTACATTACCAACTCCCTTATGTGTCGAATTCCTGTTGAATAAGACTAGATCTTGCTTTTATATTTGCTTTTTACTTTCCAACCACTATACTATTGATGTAAGATTTTTACATGTCATAAAACTATTTACACATAAGTATAATAGGATCGTATCCGCAGGGAGTTGCGTATTTCATAAGTGTTTTCACAATATTCATCACGTTAAGTGTTTGGGTATAAATTGTTTATTTGCGTAAAACTATTGTTCTATTCAACATAAGAGTAAAACGAAAAGAGATAGAGCTATTTCACTTGGGGTCAGAGACATCAACCAAGCGTAACAGCTGCAATCTCTCGACCAAATAACAGATCCTAGCCTTTTTAAACGATATTATCACAATCACTCGACAATATCATTCGTGTCCAAATGATATCGTTATTTCTTAGGGATCGTTTAAACATCGATTTCCCAAACATTTAAACGATCACAAAGTCGAT
>Ga0228710_1000848_pt1 | contig 42723 bp, 19 predicted proteins | sample MedpolnodulmetaG_FD_177995 | JGI IMG/M metagenome (GOLD analysis project Ga0228710, IMG submission 177995) | Root nodule microbial communities from Medicago polymorpha collected in Santa Monica, California, United States - pink nodules | ecosystem: Host-associated > Plants > Roots > Nodule... | reverse complement strand
TTTAATCTTTTTGAAGGGTCTAAGTTATCTGCACGGAGTCAGATATTTAGTTCACAGAGACATAAAGCCTGCTAATTTACTTGTAAATCTCAAGGGGGAGCCGAAAATTACCGATTTTGGTATTAGTGCTGGCTTAGAGAATTCAGTTGCAATGGTTAGTATATACTCAATCAGTAACAGTCTGTTGTTGTCACGCTTTGCTTCCGCAGAATTGTTTGCAAACGTAAACTTTATTCTTTTTTCATCTGTGTTGTCAATTGCGGACCACGAGTCGTGAAAAACTGTGGTTTGTTCAAAGTCTGCTATGTTGCAGTGCTATAGCGCGGCTATATCTTCTATTTGACAACAGTTTGTGCTAAATAGTATATCACATATCGATACCGATTTGTTCATCTGTAGGCTCTATTTCGCAACTCAGGTCATGAGTACAATACTAATATATAGTGTACTTTTTCAGTGTGCTACATTCGTTGGAACTGTTACATACATGTCACCTGAGCGAATTAGAAATGAAAGCTATTCTTATCCGGCTGATATTTGGAGCCTTGGTCTTGCGCTTCTTGAGTCTGGTACTGGAGAATTCCCGTATACTGCTAATGAAGGTCCTGTCAATCTTATGTTGCAGGTGTGTGCCGATTCTTCGTCATGTTATATGTTTCCTTTTGTTTGTTTGGATAAATCCATGCTGAACCTTTCTCAATACATATATTTAAAAAATATATTCAAAGGATACCTCATTTAGCATTGTGAATTGCAATAATTACATAAGTTGAAGATAACATGATAACATGATCATTCTTGTTAAATGTGGGAAGGGATATAATTATAGTGTACTCAAAATATCTCAACTTTAACAAAAAAATAATAATATTAGAGTTCTTTGTCAATATATAAATAGATTGAATATCTGATACGGATAAATGATGGCTGCATTCTATTAATCTGATTGTGCACATGTACTTCGGTCTGCAGATGATTTTACTTGTTTTTTATGGCAGATCCTCGATGATCCATCACCATCACCGTCAAAAGAGAAGTTTTCACCTGAATTCTGCTCCTTTGTTGATGCTTGCTTACAGAAGGATCCAGATAATAGACCAACAGCAGAACAGGTGAGAGAAATGAGATAAACCCTTGATATCATATCAGCATGGTGTATAGCATTTACTGTGATTTTGCATTTTACACGTGCATCCAAACATTTTTACATATGCATCCAATGGAGTCACTCTAATACTACTTTGTTATGCGAATTTCTACAATATCTCCATAAATGTTTATGTGATTATTATCAAGGTAGTTAAACTCTTGATTTAACTCTTAAAGTCTTATGAGTTTATGATTTTTGGTTACAAAAACAAGTTAACTCACATGTAAGCTATCGTTTTAGTAAAATTTTACGCGTTCTAATAAATACTGCTAAAATTGGTAAACTGGCAATTTTACTAGTGGGTTACAAGTTTACAGTTTTACATTGGTTTGGCCTTAAAATGTAAACTTTTGGACAATATTATTTGAATTTGGTTTAGCAATTTATTTATTTATGTGTTGTCATATATAGGCAATTTTAATTTTAGATAAACTCTTGTGCGTTGAGTCTGTGTAGGTTCCATGAGTTTATCTAAACTCTCGAGTTTGACAACCTTGACTTTGTCCTCCACCCTACCTAAAGCGCAAAATATTGTGTGCATGCATTTATTTCCTTTTAATTGTCTTTCTGTTTTCATTTGCATTCTTCCTCGATAGAATGTATAATGTATTCTTTTGTATATGTCGGTTCCAGCATTACATACATCTTACTTGTCAATCTTTCATTTAGACACTCTATTAGATAAAAACGTGTTGATTTGAACTTGTTAATTTGATGTTACCCTATTGCAGCTTCTTTTGCACCCCTTCATTACAAAGTACGAGACTGCCAAGGTAGATTTACCTGGATTTGTTCGCAGTGTTTTTGATCCTACACAAAGAATGAAAGACTTGGCAGATGTAAGTAGCAACTAGTCAGCATCTCTATATTTCCTTCATCTGTGTCACGTAGATATTACGATGTAATATTTTGACATGAGGATAGTAGTCTGTGTCAAGAATTTAGGGAGGTTTAATCTGAAACTGTTTTAACTTTCCATTTTTATCTGCAGATGTTGACAATACATTATTACTTACTATTTGACGGACCTGATGATTCATGGCAACATACAAGGAACTTCTATAACGAAAACTCAATTTTCAGGTGTTTACTTTTTTGTATGTTTAAATTTTGCATGAATTTGTTTTTTACCGTTTGTACTCTTTTTTAGAATGATATAAAAAATACAACAAACACGATTCTCTCACAAGAAACTTGTTAGTTACTATGCATCAAACCGAGTAAATTATGCTTCAGAGAAATGCTAGCAACACAACACTTCTAAATGTGCATCCCATCAAATTACACTCTGATGTCACTTTGTTATGTTACTTTCAAATCACATTTATGAAAAAGTTTTACATTGACAGTGCATTCAAAGTAAATCTCTCTTAAAATACACTTTTTATAATTAATCCATGTAAAAAGAGTGTATCAGATAGAGTGTGTATTGTTAGTGTTTTACATATCAAGAATGGACCATGAGCATTTTTTCTGAAATTTTGAAGCCTTCTAGATCATGCTAAACATTAATCTTGTATATATTTTTGTAGTTTCTCTGGGAAACAACATGTTGGTCCTAACAATATCTTTACAACTCTATCGAGTATCCGAACAACATTAATCGGCGACTGGCCACCGGAAAAGTTGGTGCATGTGGTTGAGAAGCTGCAATGTCGAGCACATGGTGAAGACGGAGTTGCAATAAGGGTCTCAGGATCCTTCATAATTGGTAATCAGTTTCTCATATGTGGAGATGGTGTTCAAGTAGAGGGCTTACCAAACTTTAAGGATCTTGGAATTGATATTTCTAGTAAAAGAATGGGTACATTTCATGAACAATTCATAGTGGAACCAACTAGCCAAATTGGATGTTACACCATAGTTAAACAAGAACTGTACATTAACCAATAATGTTACATCATTATTTTTTATGAATTATGTTACATTACTGTATATTTTGTGTGAATAATGCTAAAATAGTTTTACCAAAATACATGGAGAAAAAAAAAATCCTCACATGCTCTCCTTTATTTTAGTTTGTAAATATGAGTTTAAATGTTCTAGAATAAAAAAAAACTAATTTATAACTTCAAATGTCAAAATCAATTTTACTCGAGAGCAATCAAATATACCAAAATTAATTTTACATATTTACAATCAATTTCACTCATCAAAATTCAAATAGTGGAATAAAAACATAACTTTAGTTAGGTAAATTTGTATAGAAGGCACTTTCTTTTGTTGTAAAGATAATTCACTTTGCTTGAATGAAAGTGTTGTGACAAGACATTATCATCAAATCACTTATAGTTTTTGTCAAATAGCAAGAGTTTCATTACATACATTAAGAACTTAGTGGTTATTTATTAAGAACTTGGTGTTCCACTTTTATAATTATCGTTATCAGCAATTTCCTCATCAATCTTGATATAAAGAAGACCGGGCACATCAATAAAATTGGCACCTTACCATCTTCTCTAGTTTTATACTATTGTTCTTGTCCACCCTCAGTAGATTCCAGTTAATGTCATGATTTGAAGTTGTCGTACTGTAAGCTACTGCAATGCACAATTCGTTCACCGTAATTGGTTGCTATATATTTTTCACTCATTTAAGAAAGGATCGGACCTAGCATGACTTTGATTATTGTTGAGGCTTCAAGTTGGCAGTGATATTCTTGTAAACCATACACATATCCTGCCTGATATATGAAATCATATCCTGCCATTTTTATAGCACGTCTCGTTAGATTTAATATCTAAATAAAAGCACCTCTTTGTTCATTGTGTTAACGTTTCATTTTAGTGGACCGTGATAAATGATTTCTTTATTCATATCTAAGTGAAACTTGGAGAGTACATGAAACTTGTAAGTGGTACCAACAACCACTTCTACTCAGTAATTTAACATGAATTTAAACTCACATCAATCTTCTCACTCGTCTATCCAGCAGTTGCAACTGCCTATGAACCATTCCACATTACAACCTATCTATATATGCAACAAGACCAGTAATTCTATTTCCACCAAATTGAAGAAATAAACATCACTACCTTAATATACTAGAAATGAAGCCACAATAACTCACTGTTAAGAGTCCCACTTCGGATAGGACATGGCCTGACAACATATGCTGTTATGGGATGGTCAACAAGCACACTACCTTGATGCTATCTTTAACATTAATTATTAATTTATATTCTGTACTATTTTCTTTTTTTTAATTGCACTCTCTTCCTTCACCATAATGGATTTTTATGGTAAGCTTTTTTAACGAGGCAATTAGTTTTTATCTATTTATTAATGATATATTATTAATGAAAATGTTACAATGGTGCATATTTGTTTATATTTTTATTATGGACAAAACTTAGGTACAATTCCTTACGTGCTTTCCGTATGGTTCTTAACTAAAAATATAACTTTTTTGGTGATAACAAACTTTGAGAGAATTATAATTGTACCTAAGTTTTTTCCTTTTTTATATACTTAGCCTTTCAATAATAATATTTTTCCACAATTCCTTCCTTCAAAAATATAATTTTTCCACAATAGATTAAGTTCTATAATATGTACGTTTAGTTCTAAATTATAGAAGAATTGATTTTAAGTCATCTCCAACAAAAAATAAATTAATTTAGAGTAAATTGATTCTATATATTTGATTGTGAATAAAAGTGAGTTGTATATAAAGTGGTCGACTATAAAATAACGTGTGTTTGGATATATTTATATAAAAGTAATTGAATTATAAATTTATGTGTTTTTTTTTGACAAGTGTGTTAAAAACAATTTTAAAATTAAAATCTAAAACTAATAGCATCAAGTATAATTGTTTTAGTGCTCGTTTGGAAACACGTCTATCCCATCTATTCGTGTATATAGGACAGCCCAACCTTATTTGGTGTAAAACTATTATGTTTGGTTTGCATTGTGATGAATGGATTTTAGCCTCAACCGCAAGTTGAACATGAAGCCTAGTATTTCAAACATCTCCATCCAACCAACATTAATTTACACTTTTTAAAATCTGAATTAATGCTTTTATTATCTATAAACAATTAATTTATCCTATTAAAATTTATTGCATCAGCTGTGCATATTTATAGATACACATATTAATATCTATTTTATACTCAAAAGCAATTTTAATCATAATTAACTAAATAACGTGAATTCACAAGAATTACTTTAACTTTAATACATTCAAACATAAATCAATTTTTGTTCGACTGAATTTTACTCAAAATCTATTTTCGTGACCGCAGAACCAAACACACACTTAGCCACTCTAGAAACACTTCTAAAACATCTAAAATTGAAATCACACAAAAAAAAAAAGCGAGATTTTTGTTAAGCAAAAAAGAGAAAGTGTTAATGGTATGTTCTTTAATTTCTTCAATCCCTAGCTATCAAACTCCCTAGAAACTTGACTAACTATCTAAATAACAAAAAAGCATGGCAGGGTAGCCATAGAAATTCATATTAATATTAGTTGATCACACCAAAGGCTTAAGATAAGATATCCTATGATGCTATATATTTAGTTACAAAGTTGATGAAAATGCATCCTATTCTACTCAATGACAAGAAATTGGTACGTGTTTTGTTGCAATTCAATTAATTCTGATCTAGAACCTCTTCAATTTAAACGGATATTCTTAATCCTACGCAAACAATCAACCCATGTAAAATTCATAAAAAAAAATCATTGAAACTAATTCAGATATATAAAGCTTAAAAAAGAAATTCCAGGGCATCAAGTAAACAAATGTATAGAAATAATGCTTAAAAAGACTTTAACAATATTAAATAAATAAATTGAAAGCATAAGACAATTTTTATTTTTCATATTTGACCAACACCTCCTTTGCTGTTCCTAGCACCTCCTCCACCACATCCATCTGAAATAAGAGAACAAGGCAAATGATAGTTAGTTAAAAGGATGGCATCTATGTTAGAAAAAATCTATCTCCACAAAATTTCTCTTATTTAAACCAACTCAATAAAATCAACCACATTGCTAATCCAATAAAGTACACCAAATATAAATACATAAAAATTATGATAAAAATAACGTGCTCTTTTAAAAAAATATTTTCCATGTTGTGGTTTGTGATGCACCGGTTACTAACATGTGATGCACTTTCACATAAGTTTTTCCTATTCCATCATTGTCATAAGTGATATTTTAATATTTTTTAAATAGCATATTGTTTCTTTATAAGAAACAACAACAAAATATTTTCTCACTAAGTGGGTCGGTTATATGGATTAACTTTTCTAAGAAAAATAAAAACAAGACTTACTTTTTTTAGATGGATAAATATTTGTAATTAGTTGTTTAATATTTCTCTTTTACAAACTTTTGAATTTGGGTCTTTTAAACCTTTTTAACCTTTAATTCAAACTAGATGAACCACTAACTCCTACAAAAGAAGCTATAAACTTCTTTTTCTCAATATATATCACATACATTTACCAGTAATTGATCACCAAGCATTCAAGATAAAATATGATCATTTATATTTAGTTACAAATATGTCTAAAACATATCCCATTCAAATTCAAAGATATAAAATTGGTATATTTTTAATTGAAATTTAGTTAAAACTGATCCACAAGGTCCGAAATTTAAAAGGGTACTCTTAATTATATGCAAACAATCAACCCATGCACAATGCATAAAAAAAAACCAATCTTTCTAATTAAAAATCTAGAAAGTAGCATACGAGAATCAAGAACACAATAAATCTAGAGAAGTAATAAATATTTATCATTGAAACTAATCTCTAGATATATAAATCTTTAAAAGAAATTTCAGGCGTCAAGCAAACAAATATGTAGAAATAAAACTTAAAAAGAAGTATCTTGTGGCGGATTTGTCTTTGGGTTAGTTGATTGAGGGGTTATGTTTATAGCCTTTCTCTTGTTCGGTTGTCGTTGGTTGTTCATGTTATCGCTTGACTAAGTACTTTTTGTACTAAAATTTGTATGTCTTTGAACTCTTGTTGGAGACTTCTCCTTTTTATTTTTAATATATAATATATATTTTCTATTCAAAAAAAGAAATACACACACGACCTTCTATTTAGACGGCAAAGAAAATTTTAATAATAGAGGATGAAATATGTACAAATGGTACTAATATGATGAAGTACAAGTAATACTCACCTCTTAAAAATAAGGCAAACCTAGGCAAACAACAGTGTCAACACCTCCTTCGTATCCATTTTCAATTGTAGGAAAAGAATAATCAGATATATGGATGTCCTTTGTGTTTGGGGGGTTTCCTATGACTATGGCATCTGCCTTGACCATACTCATATCCCTAACAACGATAATTCTGTTAGAAAAACAAAGAGATAGTTAATAAATGATGTGTGTGATGTAAAAATATAAACTGACAATTATGTAAAACTAGAGGGAGTAATGCATTACTTGTCTCAACTGTTCAAATTTTTGGAATAATATCCAATCAATCTTACAATTGACCCAATGCGGCACCCTTCTTGAAAGTATGTTTTTGAGAGTGATTCCCACAAGAGGGCGTAGTGTGCTTGTTGACCATCCCATAAGAGCATATGTGGCCTCTTAGTGGAATAACCTTGTACTGCAAAGTCTACTATTTTAAAAATCTGGAGGAGAAGTTCTGGTTTCGGTCCCCTTGTATCGTTCATATGGTTGAGTATGAAATCGATAGCATTAAATGTCAAATTGACCTCCGAGGTATTCTAAAATCAAAGAAAATAAATCAAATGTTAAATATGTTTTTTATTTCAATAAAATTTGGATTTTCGGTTTTATTTATAGGATATGATAAAAAACAAATTTAACCTTAAATAATAAACGAAATAAAAATAATTATTGATGAGGCAAAAAAATCGACAAGTTGAACATTCTAAAATCAAATAAAAACAAAAACAATTATTGATGAGGCAAAATATCGACAAGTTGAACATTCTAAAATCAAATTAAAACAAAAGAACATTACAGAACTTTTTTCCCCTTCGGAAGTAGTCTCGGCGGCAACAAGAGTAAGATCCTCCACAGGTAGAGGTGTCAATAGAGCCCCAAATTTCAAAGCCCACTTAAAAAAGCCCTCACCAAGCCCACTAAATTAAAGCCCCCTAATTGAACAAAATATTTGGGGCCAAGCCCACTCTAAAATCTATTTATTTGTGGGCCTAAAAAAGCCCCACTATAAAGGTAAAAAAAAGTTTTTTTTCAGTAATTTTTTTTTCAGTAAAAAAAAGTTTTTTTCGGTAAAAAAAAAAAGTTTTTTTAAAAGAAAAAATGTTTACAGAAATTTTGGGACTTTGGAGCCTTTTGATTTTTTTATTTGTGGGCTTGCATGAATGTGGGCTTTTTAATCTTGTGAATTTTCAAGCCCCCTTACTACGTGGGCTGGGGCCTAAACTTCAAAGCCCCATGATATTGACACCTCTATCCATAGGCACAGCCATCCACGGGTTTGTTGGAACATACTCCGCGAAGCGATGGAGTAAAGGAGGTTCGGTTTTATTAATAGGAGTAAAAACATATTCGGCCTTAAATAAAAAACAAAACAAAAAAACAATTATTAATGATGCAAAAAACGATAAGGGACACATTCTAAAATCAAATCAAAGGAACCTTACCAAATTGTGTGTCTCTCGAAAAGTAGTCTCCACTTTAAGAAGAGTAAGATCCTCCATCGCCGTAGTCATCCTCTTGTTTGTTGAAAGAGAAACGGCTACTAGGGTTTTGAGGTGTGAGACTAGAGACATGGATGATAGTTTTATATTCCCTTTCTTCTGGACTTTTTTACAAAACTCATTGGGCCTCTCTTGAAAACCTAATTTTCAATCGAATATATATTTTTAGCCTATTATGGAAAGAAATCAGCAAAATTCACAAAGGCAATTCAAATAAGGAAGGATCACGTTTTTCCAAACTTGGTCAAATATGGAAATAAGAAAGAAGAAACAAAATCTGATGCTGCTGATACAGAATATTCTTCCATAATAGCCTATTTTTAAAATCAAATATGGAAATAAGGAAGATTTTTTTTCCGATGACAATGGAGGATCTTACTCTTGTTGCGGTTGAGACTTCGAACATATTGAACATTCTTAAAACAAAAATATATTTAGCATTTGACTTATATACTAATTTCCTTTGTTTTCTGAATACCTCAGGTCAACTTGACCTCTAATGCTATCGATGGCATGCTGCCATGCTCAATGATTTGGACAGTGAAATAGGAGAAAAACGATTTTAAAAATCACATACGTAGTAGTATAAGGTTATGGAGACAAGTAATGCATCGTAACCTAAACTGAGATGGGCACTACTCAAAAAACATCAAATTGGTTTTCAAAGAACCCCCAATTCAAACTTTTTTCATTTAATTAGGAAGGTTAAGAATATAGTTTTACTATAATGATTATATTAATTTATATAGTTTAGGTTAAATTAAAAATATAATTTGTTAACTTTTTCACTAATTTAAACTTTTTTAATGGAAATTAATATATATTTATATACGAGGATAACATGATACATTAATCAAATGAGTACAAGAGGTGCTCTAAAAGGGGAAAAAGCCAACAAGAACAAAGCCATAAGAGCCAAATGTTGATAGCCAGGGGCGGATCCACTACATGGTTGAGAGTGGCTATAGCCGCACTAAGTGAGCGCATGATTTAATAGTATGTCTTGGGTTCAACTCCCATAACTCCTGTTTTTTTTTTTAGTTTTTAATAGAAAAAAGTTAATCACAGAAAATGGGTTGCAAGGAATCAAATATTTTTAATAGAAAAAATTTAATAACATAAAATAGGTTGCAAGGAATCAAACTAGGACCATTAGAGTGACTTAAGCACGCCTAAGCCATTTTGCTATATTACATATGATGGAAAAGTTTGCATCATTAATTATATATCTTAATCAATACTCACTAACAAGCTATAGTTTGTGATGTCGCAATTACAAACATCTGATGCACATTTAAATAAGTTTCACTTGTTTCCTTCATTTGTTTTTTAATCAAAGAATAACAAAAGGAGACTTGCTGAATTAACTAATACAACATAAATAACTAAGTTGCTAAAAACAATAACAAAAGTATGGCTAACTCTTTTTGGATTGACAAATGTTAGTAATTGTTTGCAATGTTAGAATTTCTCCTTTATTTCTAGATTTTGAACCTAGGTTTTTTAACTTCTTCAATCCTTAGCTCAAGTCAATTGAGCCATCAATTTCCCTAAAAACCTGACTAACTGTTTGACTAACAAAAAAGAATGGCAAGGTAGCCATAGGAATTCATATTAATTTTAGTTGATCACCAACAATGTTCAAGATAAAATCTCCTATATGATGCTATATATTTAGTAACAAAGTTGATGAAAGCGTCTCCTATTCAATGGCGGAGTCAGACAAAAAAGTTTGGGGTGAACGTGCATCAAAATAAACTAAAATATATAAATTATATTGCATACAACACATTTAAGTTATAAAAAACAAAAAATTGATCATTCAAAATTTAAACTGCATAATATATAAAATCAATCAGTAAATACTTAAAGTGACACTTTACAATTTTCGAGCGACTTGAAATCATCAACAATTGACTCGGAACTAATACATGCGCTAATTTCCCTTTCAATATAAAGTGACATGTTATCTGCTAGAAATCCATGTACCATCTTGTTTCTCAACTTTTACTTGATAATTTTCATTGCTGAAAAAGATATTTCAGTTGTGACTGTAAAAACTGAAAGAGTCATAATAAGACACAACAACCTAATCAAGAAGTATTTTTTGGTTTGTCCATTGACAGCCAAACATGAGCATAATTCTTGAATAGTTGATAAATTCTCCAAAATTGATGATTGGTGAGCATAAAAAAGGAAATGTTGAAGACTAAATGGAAAATTAATCTTCTCTTGATCACTAAAATTCATGGGATAATATTTTTCAATAAGAGAAAATGAAATAGGATTGGTAATTTTCATATTAATTAAAGGGAATTATGGTAGCTAGGGTATAAAAAAAATACTTTTTAAGATGGGGTTGCCGTGGCCTCCCCTTGCCACCCCTGGTTCCGCCACTGCTCCTATTCTATGCAATGACATGAAATTGGTATATGTTTACTTGCAATTCAATTAAATCTGATCTAGAAGCTCTTCAATTTAAAAGGAAATTTTTGTCCTACACAAACAATCAACCCATGTAAAATCCATAAAATAAAAAACAACTGCTTCTAATTTAAAATTTAGCTAGTTATGAGAATAATGAATAAAACATGTAAAATCCATAAAAAAAAAATGCTTCTAATTTAAAATCTAGGTAGTATATGAGAATCATGAACAAAATAAAGTTAGAGCATTAATATACTAGGATCATTTGAACTAATCCAGATATATTAAGCTTAAAAAGAAATTCCAGGACATCAAGCAAACAAATGTATAGAAATAATGCTTAAAAAAACTTTAATGTTATATAAATAAGTTGAAAGTATTAGACAATTTTTATCTTCCATATTGACCAACACCTCCTTTATTGCTCCCAGCACCTCCTTTATCACATTCATCTTGACAGCCACTTACATATTGAATACCTTCTCAGCTGCTTCAAAAACTTCCTCCACCTGGAAATAATAGTTAGTTAAAAGGATGGCATCTGCCTTGGCCATGTTCATATATGTTACACCAAATATAAATACATAAAAATTATGATAAAAATAATGTGCTCTTTTAGAAAAAACATTTTTGAAGGTGTGCTCTTTTAATTTTTTTAACCTTTAATTCAAACCGGTTAAACTATTCAACTCCTACAAAAGCCTAGCTAACTAGCAAAAAAGTTTAGCATTATAGTACATGTGTCCCCTCCTCAGACCTAGAAACTTCCTTCTTTTTTTTTTCTTTCAATATATCCCATACATTTACCTGTAATTGATCACCAAGCATTCAAGATAAGATATGACCCTTTATATTTAGTTACTAAGATGTCTAAAACATCACATTCAAATTCAATGACATAAGCATTTTTCTTCTATTTAATTGATATTTAGTTAAAACTGATCCACAAGGTCGGTACTCTTAATTATATATATGCAAACAATCAACCCATGCACAATGCAAAAAAAAACAAGTCTTTCTAATTAAAAATCTAGCAAGTAGCATACAAGAATCAAGAACACAATAAATCTAGAGAAGTAATAAATAATTATCATTGAAACTAATATAGTCTAGTCTAGTCTAGATATATAAATCTTAAAAAGAAATTTCAGGCGCCAAGCAAACAAATATGTAGAAATAAAATTTAAGAAGATTTCAATGATACGCACACAACTTTTTTTTAGACGGAAAATAAAATTTTAATAACAGAGGATGAAATAAGTACAAATGGTACTAATATGATGAAGTACAAGTAATACTCACCTCTTAAAAATAAGGTAAATCTAGGCAAACAACAGTGCCAACTCCTCCTTCGTATCCATCTTCAATTGTAGGAAAAGAATAATCAGGTATATGGATGTCCTTTGCGTTTGGGGGGTTTCCTATGACTATGGCATCTGCCTTGACCATATTCATACCCATAACAACTATAACTCTGTTGTAAAAACAAAGAGATGGTTAATAAATGATGTGTGTGATGTAAAAATATAACCTGACAATTATGTAAAACTAGAGGGAGTAATGCATTACTTGTCTCCACTGTTCAAATATCTGGAATAATATCCCTTCAATCTTACAATTGACCCTTCTTGAAAGTATGTTTTTGATTTTGAGAGTGAATCAAACAAGAGGGCATAGTGTGCTTGTTGACCATCCCATAACAGTATATGTGGACTCTTAGTGGAACAACCTTGTATTGTGAAGTCTGCTATTTTTTAAATTTGGAGGAGAAAGTTCTGGTTTCGGTCCCATTCTAAGGTTCGGATGGTTGAGTATGAAATCAATAGCATTATATGTCAAATTGACCTCCGAGGTATTCTAAAATCAAAGGAAAACATCTATATAAATCAAATGTTAAATATGTTTTTTATTTCAATAAAATTCAGATTTATGGTTTTATTTATAAGACAAAAAACATATTTAACCTTAAATAATAAACAAAACAAAAATAATTATTGATGATACAAAAAAAATCGACAAGTTGAACATTCTAAAATCAAATAAAAACAAAAATAATCATTGATGATGTGAAATACGACAAGTTAAACATTCTAAAATCAAACAAAAACAAAGAAACATTACAGATTTTTTGTTCTCTTTGGAAGTTCTCTCTGCAGCAACAAGAGTAAGATCCTCTATAGGCACAACCATCGACGGATTTAATTTAGGGGTGTAAGTGGTTCGGACAAAACCAACGAAACCGAAAGTTCAAACCGAAAAAATATCCGACCTTGTTTGGTTCGGTTTGTAACTGATCCGAACCAATTGAAACCGATCTAGTTTGGTTTGGTTCATGGTTTTTCATTTCAAGATCCTTGAAACCGATGAACACATCCAATGATAACCACACTCCTTATTATACTAATATTATCCTACCTCACACAAACTTATGGTTAGGCCCAAAATTAAACAAAATACTTTTTCATTGGATTATAGTTTTATATTCCCTTTCTTCTGGACTTTTCTACAAAACTCATTGGGCCTCGCTTGAAAACCTAATTTTCAATCGAATATATATTTTTAGCCAATTATATTTATGGAAAGAAATCAGCAAAATTCACAAATGCAGTAATTCAAATAAGGAAGGATCACGTTTTTCCAAACTTGGTCAAATATGGAAATAAGAAAGAAGAGACAAAATCTGATGCTCATACAGGAGCCTATTCTTATTCTAGTGTTCATGCAAAATCTAATTCAACAAAACTATATAGGAGGCTCCCTCAAAAAAAAAAAACTATATAGGAGGCAATGTCAATGTGTCACAACACGTAACAAGAACTTTATAGGTAGCAAATCCATTTCAACAAATTATATAGAATATTCTTTCTCATTTTTAGTAGCTCACTCAAAAACTTTATGGACAATTTATACTTTGTTGTGTAAACCCTTTTGCCAATTAATATGACCAATTTGTAAAGAATGTTTGATTTAGTCCACAAATACCAATTGCATATATATTACATAGAATTATGCTTAGTTTAATGTAATATACCCTGCATCCTCTTCCATTCTTTAGAGTATAGACCATCATGGTGAAAGTATGGTATTGAAAAAAGAAAGTCTCTTGGAGTGTTAATGGGGCACATGGACTAACATGCCAAACTTTTTTTTTTAGTTAGTCAGGATTTTGTGGGAGTTGAGTAATCTCAAAATTTTGTAAAGTGAAAATACTAACATAACAAATCTTATATTAAAACCAAACTTATATGGGTCATATTTGACAGGGTGAAGATCCTCTCCATTTTTTAAATAAATAGAGATAAGTTACCTGTAGAAAAAGTTAATTTCTGAAGTTTCAAGACAATGGATGCATCATTCTCAAGATAATTTTTTTTAAACCAATCAATAAATGCCCTTAACACACTCTTTAGTACTTCTTATGTTTTAAAATGAGTGTCGCTTTTAAAAAAACATTGTATAAAAATGAATGTCATTCTCACCTTTGAATTGTAGTTATGAATAAAATGAGTGTCGCTTTTAATGTAGTATGAATTAACTTTTTTGAATTGTACTCCTAATTATTCCTCCCTCCGTCCTATTTTAAATGACATAGTTTAAAAATGTATAATGTTCATATAACATGCTTTGACCTTATTTTTCTATTAATATATAAAAATAAAATATAACATATAAAATGTTGGATTCGTCTTGAAGAATATTTTCAAAATATCAAATTTTTATATTTTTTTAATAGATCATTAAAGATATTTAAATTCAAAATTGTGCATTATTATACATGACAGAGTCAATTCTGTCATTTAAAATGGGACGGAGTATTATCTAACACATGTATTTCATTTGAGATCATCTAGCACGGTCCATTGTTATACAGCAGTATTTCAACATGCCACCTGCTGTATAACAAGTTTTATACCGCTGTATAACAATGTAATATACCGTGCTATCTCCCTCTCTCATGGTAACACTCTTTTTATTCTTCCAACAATAGAAAGACTCTAGAGTCTAGGTCTTCTCTTAGGTTTTTATATGTTAATTGTTTAACTTTTTTTGTTTAAAATTCTTCTTGTTTTTCTATTGTAGTTTGTTCACTTACTAGCATTCTACTGCTTCTTTGCAGCATCAAAATGGCTAATATTCCTAATCTCGATCAAATGCTTCATTAGTAGTGATTCAAGCAAATGCTTCATTTGTATATGGTATGAGAATGCATATGGTGCCAAAATTTTGCACACAAATTCTAGTATGGTAGCCAATTTAGACGGACCACACTACTACTACTACTTCTTTTGGAAAATTCTTTCATCCGAGTTTCAAATAATTTTAAGCATACCTACAAAATTAAATTAAACTCTTAATTATTTAGCGAAGAATGATTTCTAAATGAAATAATTTTTGAACATATTTTATTTAACTTCATACTTATACACTCTCTCCATTTTAAAATGAGTGTTGTTTAAGGTTTATGCACACGTTAAGAAATTCAAAAAAGTTGTGAAAAGACATTCTTATATTAAATTACCCCCGGTAAGTGTTGGTGTGCTTCTCATAAAGTAGAATATTGTACTTTGAAAGTAGCGTACACAACATTAATTAGAGGATATAATTGTAAAATTTTACTTTGAAAAGTGAACATGACATTCATTTTGAAATAATATTTTTACTAAAACGACACTCATTTTAAAATGGAGGGAGTATAATATTTTTGAGTAGCCATAATAATCTCTCAATATATCGAAATTTCAAAATAATCCCGGATTATGCACTGGCTAGGTTAGTCAAAATATTTATTTACAATACAAATTTCATATAGTTGGAAACTTCTTATATATATATATGTAGATGAGAACTTCTATATGCTTGTTGTTCTATGATATAACTCACTAGCAATCTTGTTTGTAGCACAAACACAAAAACATCAAAATGGACGACAAGCCGAGAACATTCCTAATGTTGATCCAAATCTCTACCCCTTTGAACAAGTGATTCAAGCCAATGCCTCACTAGTAATGCCGGTAAATGGTAGGAGAACGCCTTTGGTGTATAAATGGTTAGCCAAATTTCTAACATGGCAGCCTATGACAGTAACTTATATATGGTACCCATGTTGTTTCTTACTATGTCCTCTTTGCTAAAAATAATGAAAATTTTCATGCATATAGGACAAATGATAATTCAACTCTTGGTCTCAAATTTTAACCTAGTCAACCATATACGACAAATGATACTTCAACTCTTAGTCTTAAATTTTTATTCAGTTATTTTAAAAAAAAGTTAAATTATTCATGAACCCACAAAGCTAATGAACATATATACAATGCAAAAAAAGGACAAAAATTTAATCATAAACTAGACAAAGTAGAAGCAGTCGAAAAACTTCCATTTTGAGCTAGACTGACAAATGCCACCTTCAACTAGAATAGACCCTCATACACAAAAATAGCTAAAGTATTCAATTTTTCATTTAACCAAATCAACAACAATTTGAGTTGCTTTTCCCAAATCCAAGGCCAAGAAAAATGAGAGGAGATGATTAGTTGATGTCGAAAGGGTTCCCCTTCAAATCAATGTTAGCGATAAGTTTTTAAATTTCTAACATTTTTTTCACAAAATACAAATTCCAATTTAGTTTGTAACATACTCATCTTTAAGTTATTTTGATCACACACAAGTCATTTAAGTTTGAGGTTTATAATGGATAGATCCTTTAAATTATTTTGGTCACACATAAGTCATTTAAGATTGTAAACGTTTTCAATTTAGTTCTTATGTTAACCAAATATTACAAAAACGATGATGTGGCAATCTAGTCCTTCAATTTAGGACTTATGTGTGACAAAAATAATTTAATGGATCAATCTGTTATAAACCTCAAACTTAAAGGACTTAGGTGTAACCAAAATAATTGAAATGACCAATAGATTACAAACCTCAAACTTAAATGACCCCTTATGTAATTTAGCCTAAATATTTATATTAGATGCAATTGTGAACTTTTTGAAGGGAAGATGCAATGGTGAACTTAACACTCATTCCACATTTTAAATTTCATCTTCTTTTCTTTACTCTTAAAACCGCAGCTTCTGATCATGTGAGAAGTTCCTTGTCATTATTCTTCATTCTTCAATTTTTTTAAAAGCGATTTACGACCATGGTTAAGTTAGTAATTAATTTTTTAAAAGCAAATTGGGTGAATGGAATTTTTTATTATTTAATTTGTCGGTAATAACCAATTTACGACCGTTCACAAGGAGATTTTTCTTGTGGAAAATAAAAACTTTGAATCTATTTCTACCTTAGGATAAAATATTAGAACCAACAATAGATTGATTCAAGTGGTAATTGGTAAGAGACTTAAGCCCTTTAAACATGTGGTTAGAAGTTCGATTCATGACTCATGTATATAGAAAGATATTCGGATGAGAGGAAGAACCAACCTTAAATAATATCATGATAAAAAAATGAAAGACCCCAACTTATATATGAGTTTAAAGGTTTTTAATTCATAAGAAAGAAAGGCTACTTTAGTTTTTTTTGTATTCATTCATATAAAATCTATTTGGTACCTCCTAGCTAGTCTCTGCACCCCATGTTAATAAACACTTTAGTATTCAACACATTTTATAGACAACAAACGAAAATCCCAAGCATTTAAAATTTCGAAACCTACGTTTATTAAAATACACTTATGCATTTAGAGTTTGGTGGTATTGTGGAATCCACTTAAATAAATGAGTTGTTTTAGAGTGATGTGGCATTGTAGAACCCACTTAACTAACCTATAACAAGAACTATCATTGAAGATGCTCTTAGAAACTCAAACTCACCTCAAAAGAAGAAAAGAAAAAAAAAATCTTCTTTGCTTGTATACTTTGTATTTCTTCTTGACTCATTGTTGACCCCATATGATATGACTCTATTTTCTCATCAATAATAAAATATTTTATTGCCAAAAAATATTGAAAACACTATAAACTAGAAAGCATAAACATTATAAACAAATGATATGTATGCTGAGATAGACATGCATGATCGCAAGATCAAATATATAGTGTTTAGACACACAAAAAATAATAAACATCATCAAAAAGTAAAATCAAAGTTTTTTTTTATTGTTATTAGAAAAAAGAATATCGCTTTTATGTGTTTGTCCAAGTACTATGCATTTGATCATGCGATCATGCAAGACTAACTTATATATCCTAGGAGGAATGCTAGCGACACTCACTTTTGAACACTCTCTCTAACACTCACTCTTTTATTGGTTTAAATCATTATGAGTGTACACTTTGGAAATAGAACCCACACAAAGTGGTGGGACATGCATGAATTTCATCCAATAAAAGAGTGAGTGTTAAAGAAAGTGTTCAAAAGAGAGTGTTGCTAGCACTCCTCTATATCCTAGTAAGGGTGATGTACAAGCACTTCTGATATCTTATCACCCCAATAATTGCACTTCTCTAATCATTAGGGGTCATATATTGGTACGAATTACTTTATTAATTCCTTGTTGATAAAGAAAAAATTGGAACATCTTTTATTTTGAACTTTTCCTCAAATGACCTTATTTTAGTATTAATTAATATCCGACCAATAAAAGTAATTTGTTTACACAAAACGTATCAAGCATGCTGAAAGAATCAAAGTATGGCATATTATTTGATAGTAATCATGTATTATCAATTGGGGTATTCTTCATTAATTTCAATGAATTGTTAATTTAATTTGAATTTTTTTACAAAGATTATTTAACTTGATAAATTATATGTATGGCCCTATCAATTTCTTAATGCCCATATGTTATCATGGCACAACCTATATTGTGTTGTGGTTGGCATAGATGGTCATCTTTTGCTCACACACACGTAGAATTTGGCTTCAAATATTAAGATTCTACATTTATTATATTATACGTAAATTCTACTACTATAAATTCGATTTCAATGAAATTTGTGGAGTTCTCTAATGTTGCATGAGTGTGACTCCTTATGTTCAATTTTTTTTAATAAAGAATCTGCTATCATGGTATGGTCCGCACAATATGAATAACCAAACTGATTTAATTTTTTTCGGTTTTTTACTAACCACAATTTTGGTTATATACAATAGATTTGATAAAAAGAAAAGGAAACGATGCAATAGATGTGTATGATGATAGGATGCAAAAGCGGATTCATGTATTAATTAAGGATCTAAAGAAAGTGAATATAATGAGTCAAATAATTTAAGCTTTAATTCTGCAATCACATGTACTGAGTCATGGTTTAACTTATTATAACTACACAACAATATTATATATATTCTCATGTTAACTTAGACTAACCTAAAAACATGAAGGTCTAAGATAAACCTAAAAACTTCTTTAGTTATGCATTCTCATGCTATTTAATTTATGTGTTGTACCCCTCAATTTTTATTTTCTTTAGAATATATATTTTATCAAGATTGTTTTTATCTATATACTATAAGTTTCTCCGAATATTGTCAATTATATCTAATGGTGTGGTGGCAAGAGTTTATTTTGTGAATGAATGGTTCCGTGAAAAGGTAGCAATTGCAAGATTTTTTTTTTTTTTTTGAAGATGAATTTTTTTTTTTTTTTTGTGAAAGAAGATGAAAATTTATTGTTTACATCAAAAGTTAATACTTGTTATAAATGACACCTCCTCAAATTTCAGCCAAAATCCGCTATTAACAAGGCTTAAATAATTTAATCAATAACGGAGTTGAATAATTCAACTGATTTGAGTTTAAAAGTAAATTGCAAGTCTTGAATTCAAATCTGAACGAATGAGTAAATAATAATATAATAATTAATAACTACTAATATTTGTCATTAAAAAAAACTTTAATCATTAAATAAGACGTTAGACGACTTGTATGCATAATATATTCCAATATTAATATGTGACAAAATCCACGTACATATATACCATTCCACGTACATATATACCATCAAAGAAGAAGAATGTTTTAAACCATATTAATTATTGGTATAGTAATTAATCTCTCTAACAAAGTTTGGATGGCCACCTCCCTTTTAACCATGTTTCTTTATTTATAACAAAAATTTCAACCATATCTTATACTCGAGGCTTTGATTAAGAGATACGAGTCCAATTAGACCAATGTAAGAGAAACAAAAATTTGCTGGTTCAAAATATGTTAAAGTCCCCCCTTATCAGATGCATTTTATTAATAGCAAAATATGCATTTTATTACTTGTCTTAGTATAGGTTGAAATTGGTTTACCCTCACGATCAAATGCTTGCATGTGATAATTAATGATAATGTTGTAATGAGGAGGACATGACAATGCTTTTGCAGATTCATCTCCAACAATAATATTCTTTTATGGACAATTGTTTGTTAAAAAGTGTAAAAGACAAAAACAGAAAAAGTCAAAAAATTAACGGTTTCAATTTGCCTTTGACCAGCATGACATATATATAGTGTGTGAAGCAAAGAAATTTGGTGAATTATCAACTACCAAAATCACAATTTGTCCACCGAATTCTCCTTAAGAAAAATCACAATTTTGATTCAAATTTAAAATTTAGTATATTTAATTTTTTGTTTATAGTGTATTTAAGACGGAAAGGACTATTTTCTCTACCTTTGACCAATTAATTAATTCTTCAATTATTTTTTGGAGAACATATCTTAATATTAAACCGTTAAATAGACCCCACATATTGCATTCGTTATATGCCGACAGCCTTTTTGAAGTCTGAAAACCAAAATATAATTGGTCTGCTTTTTCCTCTCAAAAATAAAATGGTTTTCCTCTAAAAAGAAAATGGTCTACTCTTTATTTAATGCATGTAGTTTTGATTGTTTTTTTTGTATATACTATATATAGTAGCACACCAACCTTTTTACGCATGCAGTCGAACTTCCATGTACCCAACTTACATAAATTCTCATTTCTTTAGGTGATGATTCAAAATGGCCTTCACTTAGATTATCTAGCTACACATCATGTTGTGCTTTACACTCATTGCACATGGAAAAAGAAGAGTATCTATGTATTATTTGCTAGTATATGTAGATGAGATTAAGGGTGGGTTGATATAGGTGGTCTATATAGAGTGATATTTGAAATATAGTTTGAATTCAAAAATGACCAATTTTGTCATTTCAAAAGTAGAAACTCGCAATCTATGTAGCACCGACACTTCTAATCGAAGACATGTATCGGTGTCTGACACGTGTCAATGTCCAATACGGCATTGACACATGTGATTATATTGAATTATGTCATGATTTTAAGGTTGTATTTGTGTCGACGTGTCAGTGTGAGTGACCGTGTCGTGTTCGGTATTAGTATTTGTGTCCGTGTTTCATAGCTCGTAGTCTTCTTTTTTATAACTAAGACAATAATTTAGTTTTTTTCGAGGGAAGGACGTATTTAGTTATTAGTGGCCAATTTTTAAGAAAAACAGCGAAAATTAATATATAAATTGAGTTTAATTTCATCAAGGTAGTCTAATACATTTAGAGTGGCTTAAAACAAACATCAAAATGAGACCTTTTAAATAAGAAAAAATTACAACAACAAAAAAATGTCCGAGAATAGATTAGAGCTTGAAATTCCAAGGCATTATACTAGGGTTTGCATCCGAACCTAATTAACTAAGTGAGCTACATAAACACTACGCAAAACATCAACTTTACGGTTATGATATGATCGGTATGTAGTACTCTTATTTGCTTCTTTCTGTATTTATTTTATTTTTTAAAAATAGGTTATGTCTAACCATAAAGACGATTTGAACTTTTATTTTTAAAACACGACATCGATTGTTGTCAGAATTTCAAACAATTTTTTTTATTATTTGTCTGTGTTGACTAAATTATCCCTCCTGAAAACTTAACGACATAACTACAAAACGTAAAGAACAACCTTGATTATTTTGTACTCGTGTACCCTAGCAGATATATATATTTTTATTTTCCATAGATCTCCTCCACTTGAGGTGTTCTTATTAGAGGTGTGTTGGACATTAAATGCGTTTATTGTGTACCTCTTTCTATCGCAATTCAATAATTAATCATGTATTATGAGTATAGATCCTTCCACTAGACCCAACTAGTTTGGTTTCCAACATTTTTTTTAAAGAAGTTTGGATTCCAACATATCAATTTACCATTTATAAAAGAGATAATGCAACCATATATCTTTTCCAAAAACTAATTTTATGACATAACTCTAAACGCTACATAAAATGGGTATGTTAGACACCATATTTGACAAAATGTACCCAAAAAAAGAAGCTAATCCATTATTTGACAGGAAAGTTTATAAATTACATTAATCGACATATTAAATAATAACTTGGAAGGTACCATTCAGCCACATATAACTCCAAAACCGCTTGGCCACTTTAACAACAGAAATTCAACAAGATGTTTATCTAAATTTTACAAAAATAAAACAAAATGTCTATATATCTAGATCAGCTAGCATAATTAGATTAATAAAGTAACAACTTGAATTCAAACACAAATGGTATTAAATGGGTACTTCCCTAGCTAAGTGCAATCAATATTTTTCTACACATATCTAATTTTTCTTACTTCAATCTCATGTTTGGATCTCTCTCCCATAATTTTTCTCTACATTTTTTAACAACATTCACCCCTCTAAAACATTTTGTTTCTCTCATTTTCTGTTAAATATTAACATTATTTTTGTTAGAAGGATGCATGCATGCATGAGAGGATTCCAACCCTATATCATTAGAGAGTGAAGAAAAAGAAGATAAATGTACATTCATATATCAAATTATAGTTTTAAAAAAACATATAATTATACATTCATATGATAAATATACACATATCCAAATATCCAGTACTTTACAATAGGAAACCCTAAATGGTAAACTTGAATTCAATTCATAGGAGTCTAATTATTGCATAGAAAAGGAATCACATGTCATTATTGCTAAAATTTGAAGGGTAATTGAAAAAGTCATCAGAGTGAACATGTCCAAGACCAAGAGAAGAAGAACCTTCATGAGTAAATCGAATCAAATCAGCATTTGTAGCATCAATTTCCTTTTGGAGCCTAAAGAGTTGTCCTTGGAGCACTGAAATAGCTCCAACACAACCATACACTGGATTTTTAATCCTTGCTTCAGCTTCATAAGCTAGAGAATTCACTGTATCTTCTCTTTGATGAGGTAAAACTTCATTTAGAATTTTGCTAACATTGCTTGCACCAAATATTTTGTGAACATTGACAAATTTATGAGGCTCTTCTGGTGGGAAATAAGGTGCAAAAATGCAATCTGATATGCATTTTCTTCTTAGGAACTTGCATGCAGCACATGGAGAATTTGAGTAGCTTGAGGCCATCATCAATATCTAAATCTCAATTCATTAGTTTGACCCAACAAATCAAACGCAATTAACCGAACCGAAAAACTATTTAAATTGTTAACTTTATAAATTTCAATCAACAATAATATATACATAAAAAAAGAGGAAAACAACAAATATTATATAATTTAATGAATAAAAAATTGATAATCAACTTCAAGTCATTTCACCAACAAATCATAACAAAAGCATGATAAAACAAACCACAAGTCTTAGTTCAACTGATAAAAATGTCGATCTTGTTAAGCCGAACAACGTGACCGGTGTTCAAGCTCTAACTCATCTTCTTGTGTGTATGAAATTTCAATAATTATTGTCATTTCGTCTATCTATCCAAAAAAATATATAACAAAACCAAACACCAACAATTAATTGGTCCAATTCGTAAGAGATTTGGGTCCTTAAGCAAGTGATCATGAATTCGATCTCTGCTCACGTGTATGGAAAACCATTCGATTGGGAGGGGAGAACCGTAAGTAGTTATAAGGATTTTAGAGATAATGAATTTAATCAGCTCTTTAATTACATAGATCGTGCATATACATCTAAACTAGGGTTATGAAAACTTTACTTGCCTGTAATCTCTCTCTCTCTCTCTCCCTCCCTCTCTCTTCTTCCTTTGTGACGTACACATGGAAGTGGCCAAGGTACAATAGAAAGGCACACCTACCACAAGCTAGACCTGTGGAAATTTCTCAATTTTCAACTCTTTCCATTGAAAGATACATCCATTTACCCTGAATTCCATGCCTTCCAAAAAATTAAAAAATCAAAAGCATGTTCATATAACAATAGAAACATTAATTTCTTCGGTAAAATTTCAACTAGAAAAACAAGGGGAAAACATAAATATTTTGGCATGAAACTAGGTTTTATTGAACGTAATATGTAAAGAGACTAGGTTTTATGGAACGTAATATGTAAAATTAAATCATTACCTTTTCCACCCTTAGCAAGGCTCGATCTTCAAAGATTCACTCTTAGAGAGAGAGAGAGAGAGAGAGAGAGAGAGAGAGAGAGAGAGAGAGAGATATTTGGTAATGTTATAAACCGTAGGTAGTTAGTTATAAGGAGTTGAAGGGAGGCAAGGAGCATTTCTGGTGATAAAGAATGGAAAGGAAAGCAAAAGACAATTGCTATAAATGGGACATTAAGGTGAAAAAGAGTGACTATGACATAAGCTTTTAATTATGATAATACTAAACACTATACAACAATAGCAAAGTTTAACTTTATTATAACGAACTTTACTTTGTCATAATCCACTACATGTTAGTTTATATTAATATACATCCTTGTATATACATATACATATATAATTTATCTAAGTTGAGAGCCATAAGGAAATTAAAAATGAGGAACTAATGGTTATGGGTGTTGGTGGGGTGAGACGTTTGTTTTCTCTTTATTAGTGAGCGATCTACCTTAATGATTTTTGTGTATTAGTAGGGTCTTTTATATCAACAATGAATTGATTCAACTTGTAAGAGGTTTAGATATCTTAAGAAAGTGGTAAAGAGTTTGATATTTGACTCTTACGAATTTAAAAAAAAAAATTGATCATCAGTGGATAATCTATCTTATTTGCCCCACATATTTTATGACAAAGGTTAATCACCTATAAATGACACTGAAAGATAATACGATAATCATAACAAAATTAGGCAACTCATTATCTCGAAGTGATTTCTAGAAGGATATTGGGGTTTGAAAATTGCTCTTCTCACATTGAGTTTTGATCACTCCCAACTGAAAATTCAAAAGTACCCTTGCATCACTTAAGACGCGCTCAACGTGAGTTAAGTCACTCATGACTCAGGTTGTAACCCAAAGTGACTTATCTCAATTAGGTTGTTATCCCCACAATGTTATACCTAGAGTGACTTTACTCACTCAAGTTGTAACCCAAAGTGACTTAACTCACGCATGTTGTATCCTAGAGTGACTTAACTCACTCAGGTTGTAACCCAGAGTGGCTTAAGTCACGATGAGTCTAACACATGCGTGACTTAAGTCACGTTGAAGGTATTTTCGTCAGTTTGTATGAGATGAAGCAATTTTAGATGGGAGAAGAGCAATTTTCTTGGGGTTTTGGCCAGTGGGCTCTGAAGACCCAGGGTTGTTAAGGCCTTTGTTGTGGAAAGAAATATCTACTACTTACACCCCTAGACCACAGCCAGCTCCCGTTAACTCCATAAACTCTGAAATTCTATAAGAGTTCTATATGTATTTTATTAAGAATTAATGTCAAAAAATCTAAAATTTTAACTGTTGAAAATTAAAATTATAGATACATTTTGAATTTTTTGATTTTTGGAAAATTCACAATATAAATATGTTTCAATTTTTTTCAAAATTTGAAATATTCATATTTGGGATTTCAAAAACTGAAATTTAAGAAATTTCAACAAAAATTATATTGCAGAAGTTAAAGTTTTTGCAACTTCAAAAGTTTAAATATTTTAAATTTCCAAAGTATATATTTTGTTTCGGATATTTTTTAATTTCCAAAATATATAAATTTGAAATATTCATATTTTTGAGAAATTTTGAGAGAAAACAGTTTGTGAAAGCTGTGGGGCAAAATTAGGTTTTTTTTTATGGTGGTCGGGGTTTGAATCCCAAACCTTGCATATTTTATGCATTATCCATACCAACTGAACTAAACTCACGGGGACAACAAAATTAGGCTTTATGCTAGTACTAAGGGGACCAGCTCTGCGGGTATGTAGTATAATTTTCTTGTGAAAATAAAAACTTCGAAGTTATTTCTACCTTAAACGATCACACTTGTATAAGAAATAAAGCCCACTTTAGCTTTATAGTTTTTAATCATAGAAAATCTACCTGATATCTCCCAACTAGTATTTACACCCCAAAATTTCCGTAAAATCAAAATACATATTTAGCCGTCAAGTTTATAAAAATATATTTCAATTTTTTCTAAAGATATGAAAATAAAAAATCAAGAATACAATTTTTTATTTTTATTTTTCATTTTTTTAAGGCTAAGTCACGGTCTAACTGTGACTAAATCAAATAATATTTTTTTAGTGGTTAAAATTTACTCTCTTTTTTTTAAATAGAAAAAAAAGAACTAACATCCAAATTTTCCAATATTTGAAAAATCTATAATTATGGATTTTTCAAACATATAAAATTTGGAATCTATTTTTATAGTTAAAATACCTATATAATTATTTTTGAAATTTCACATAGTTTGTGTGGTATAGAATCTAGCAGAATGGTACCAAGTACACTCTTCTAATATAGAAATACTTACTTGATAACAAACACAAGTAAAAAATAGTTAGGCAAATACACATAATTTGAAAAAACTCAGAAAAAATAATTAAAAAATGTGACTAAATTTTTTTCATTTATTTTTCTTCATTTGTGTGAGTGTGCCTAAACATTTTTCTATTTGAAATTGTGTTCAAATAAGGTTTGGTCCTTCTAACAATATTGGGTAAGAAAACAGCCCGGTTTGCCCTTAGGAACCAAAACCTCACTTGGAAAGAAGAAAAACTCCCTTTGTAATTCTTCTTGACTCATTGATTGACTCGATTTACCTCTATTTTCTCATCGATATTGAAATATTTTATTACAAAAAAAAAACTTAGAACACTATTAACTAGAATAGAAAACATTATAAACAAGCGAGATAAATCATGTTGAGAATGTATATGTTGGATGAGATATGATCTATTCATATAAGTATAAAACTTACCTACATTTTTTTTAGGAGTTTTTCATGTGGTTCTTCACACATAAAATTCAATTTTGAAGTTATAACAAATTTTGATAAAATTATGTGTTTGAGAAATCAGTGGTAGTTATGAGTATTTTATGCGAAGAGCCACGCGAAAAATTTTGTTTGCAAGTTTAAGGGGAAGACAGGGGAGGGTTTTGGAAAGAAACCAAAAATGAAGTAGCCGGTGGAAGAAATAGAAAAGTTCAAGAAGGGAGGGCCTTGAATATAAAATTCAATTTTGAAGTTATAACAAACTTTGAGAAAATTGTGGGTTTGAGAAATCAGTGGTGGTTATGAGTATTGTAGGAATTTGACAAGTGTATCAAATCTATCGAAGTAATAATTAAATTTGTATCCACGAGGGCCGTTGTTAACTTCTACTAAACAATTTTATTAACTTAAAGGATATACTAAATTCAGGGTTGCCCTAGACAGTTGGGTTGGTTTTTGTAACATAAACTCTTGAAACGACGATTAAATTTGGTTTTAGAAATTTATAAGAATAATGGTTAAGACATTTGAATCCTCTGATGCTTCTGTATGACAATTTACACCCCTTCCTATCAATGTCTACTTAGTTTAACGTTAGATTAACAAAATGGTTCTACTCAATCTCTTGACCTAGAACCCTCTCCTAAAGTATCAATCTCTTAAGTAAATTAGACCTGTTGGAGGTTTTAATAGTTCGTTAATCTCTAAATCATAACCTAATAATTGTCTATCTCTAGCTTAATCACTTAAGTTAACCATATTTCCTAGGTCAGATTCAAAAACCATGGCTAGTGGTCATTCAAATTCTCATATCAATTCATACATTTAAGATGCTAATGCTAATAGTCAATCATAAACATACAAACAACATTAAACATAAAGAAATATGAATAAAACTGTATTTTCATTAATAATCCAGGGAATTCATACAAATTAAAAAGCCATACAATTACATCAGAATCATCTAAGTCTTAACCACAATGAAATTAGTTACTCATAGCTAAAGTACAAATAACTAATTCAAAATAAAGATTCATTACATGTATCGGAGGACTGACTATGAGTTTTGATGGTCTCCCACCGAATCTCTAGTTGCTCAGCTTCAAAATATGTATGTTCTCTCTAAAATTTCGAACCCTTCTTCAGAAAATGTGTTCGCCTTATATAGACACGGTAAAAATCGAGCCCCAGACTGCTAAAATCGTGGCCTGAAAACATCAATAATTCAAAAGTTCATTGCCCGCTCCTGCAAAATTGGCGCCCGAAAATTGTCGAACTAAACTGGTGCTTTCAAACTTTAAATTGGCGCCCGATTGCAAGAAATTGTGGCCCAATTTAGACTTCTTGTGCTTCCTTGCTTTTTGTTCTTTTTAGCCTTTAATTCCCCATAATTACAATGAATTCAACTAAAAATTGCATAAAAGATGACTAACAAAAGAGAGATGACATATTGTCATCAAGTATTTTACGCAAAGAATCACACAAAATTTTGTTTACGAGTTTAAAGGGAAGGGAGGGGAGGGTTTTGAAGAGAAAAAAAAAATGAAGGTGCAAGTAACACGAGAGTTTGAGAGGGGGAGGGTCTTGGATGGTTTTTTTTTTCTTTCCATAATACAAAACTTCTCTAATTTGGGGGAATTTAAAAATTGCATAAGCGGTGGATTTTGAAGAGTTTTAGAGAGTTTATATGAATTCTTCAAATTCAATCTATGTTGTTATAATATTTTTAAAATAATAAATACATTAATCATCCTTCCTTAAAAAAAAATACATTAATCATAACATTAATTTATCATTCTCTACAAAAATACTCTATAAGTAAATGTGAAGGATTTTTCAATTGTTTAATTTCTTATATTTTTCACCCTTCAAAGCCCTGTTCTACTTACCCTTCAAACTCCCAAACAAAACCTAAGGAAATACACCTAAGTTTTGTCCTTTATATAAATGGAGAATAATTATCACCACACAAACAATTTTGTATTCTTTTTAAAATATATTTTTTGATTGTAAAAATATGATTTGAATTTACTTCGGACTGGACTTGGGCTATATAAATCTCGCATCACCACCTAAAGTATGCTTCATTCTAAACCCTGACACCCACCTCATGCACATTCTATTTTGGATGTTGGAGTGTTTGTAAGTACATCCCCAATGAAGAGGCCTAAAACGAAGATTTTGGTCAAACACCTCTGTTCAAATATTGATCTACCATCGTTGTTGTGAACTTTAGTTCCAGATCGAAATAGAAATAATTCATTTGGATTGACATGTATGTATGTTAGTGGGCGTGATATACCAACAGTTCTGATATCTTATCAACCAATAATTGTGCTTCTCTAATCATTAGGGCCATGTATTGGTGCCAATCATTTTATTCCCTGTGCATATAGAGAGAAAAAAAATAGAAAATCTATTATATCGAGCTTTTCCTCAATGGCCCTTTCAATATTAATATCCCAACCCATAAAATGTTTGTTTACACAAATCGTAACAAGCATGCTTCAAGAATCAAAGTATAGCATTCCATATTTGTATAAATTGAATTGATTATTTGATGGTAATCAAGTAGTAATCAATTAGTTCGTCAAAAAAGTAGTAATCAATTAGGGCATGCTTCATTAATTTAAATGGGAATTGCTTATTTGATTTGATTTTTTAATTAGAAACAAATCATACATCTATATATATATATATATATATATATTTGATTGACCCTCTCCATCATAAAGCTTATATGCTATCATATGACGCAACTAACTATGGTTGACACAAATGGTTATATTTTCTGCTCATATTTATGATTTTGGTTCAAATTAAAAAAAAAATCATTAAAAGATTATACATAAATTTATTACAAACTTCAATGAAGTTGATGATTCTCTCTAACCTTACATAAGTCTCGATAAGCTAACTTATAAGCAAATACGTTGGCATGGCATCATAAATATTAACAAACAATTAATTTGATACAACATATTTGATAGGGAAAAAATAAAAATAAAAACTGAATAGACGGGAATGATGACAGAGTACAAAAGTATGTTCATGCATCTTATATGATTTAAGGAACTAAAGAGAGTGATATAACGAGTTAAATGATTTAAGCTTTAATTCTGCAATCATATGTGTTGACACATACCTTAACTAACTACACACAACAATAACATAATCCAAGAGTTTGGTTCACTCCACTTATAAAAAGATTGGTCTTCCCTAAATAATAAATAGGTCTTAAACACAAATATTCCGAGTTCGTCTCTTGCTAGTGCTTTGAAAAAATTTAAGGGTCATGCTAACTTGTGTTTTTAGGACATATGTTAAGGATTCTTTTCTTTTGGTAGTGTTACAATGTAACAGGGCAAAAAGAAAAAGAAAAAAACAGGGAGAATCGAAATTAAGTTCCAAGCTTATCTCTTAGAATGAGAGATTCCATGCCAGACGGAGGGCAATTCCAGTGAGAAGAGCACCTTGCATGTGATCCATTATTAACCATAAAATCTGCACACATATTTTGTTCCCTAAGAATATGCACCAATGTTGTATTTCTATTTCCATGTAAAACATCTCTAATATGAAGGATGTCAGTAGCATAAGTTTGCAAGGTATGATCACGACCATCAATAATCAGTTCAACTGCTTCCAAACAATCACTCTCACAAATAATGTTGACATAACACTTTTTACTACAAAAATCAAGACCTATCTGGATAGCACGTAACTCAGCTAATAACGCATCACCTCTCGCTTTATAGTGAGAAAAACCAGCTATCCAATCTCCATCATGGTTGCGAACAACCCCACCAGCACCTAAACAACTAATATCTTCTAGAAAGCTACCATCAATATTGAGTTTGAGTGTACCTTCCGGAGGGGGGATCCAATGAGCTAAAAGACGCGATGAGTGTGAGTTCAAACCAAGATTGGGATAGTAAGAAATGCATTCATCATGTAACAAAAAGATCTTTCACACCACATCTTGAATACGCCAATGTTGATCCTCAAAAATAGTATTATTTCTCCAACACCAAGCATACCATACTCCTGTAATAAACAAAATAGAGGAAGTACCCTTTGTCATCTCATGAAGCCAAACTTTGACATCAAATTCAGAGAAAAAATTATTATAACGCCTCATATTCAAGTGGACCCAAAGCTCTTTGGAGTGTGGGCAATCACGTAAACAGTGAAGGATGTTCTCTGTGGATTCTATAAATAGTAAATATTTATTACAAAACATTAATTTTCAATCTCTAGAAAAATAAATTTGCACAATTTCTTAGACAAAATTTCTATTTAAGTTCCTTAACATGGACACAAGTTAGTATTTCTCAAAATTTAAATGTAATTTTTTTATTAGTACTATTTGAGCTTTATGATATTTTCTATTTTGGTCTAGGGCACCATCTCTCCACCCTAATTTTTTTTCCCGTAGAAAATACACAATAACATAGATAAATAGAAATATTATATATAACATTCAAATTTAAATATAAGTTTTAAATAATTGTCATTATATGTTGTAATTGAAAAAAGAGAATTAGTGTTAATAATCTTAAAGGGCTTATCATTCTTTATAAAAAAAACACTAAAAAGTGTGAAAAGTTCACTCTTTTTCCCACTAGCCTCGTCCCTCCAAACTCTTCTCCTCAACCCCAAACTCCCAAATAAGTCTTAAATAAAACGAGTTTGATAAAATTCTTATATGCATATATAATTTGAACCCATTGTGACACTGTCTGTATAACAAAAATTTACTACCAAAGGGAATTTAGTCTATGACAAAATGTTCTAGACTTTTATACCACGACAAATTAATGTTCAAATCTCAGTTAAATTGTCAATGTTGAGTGATAACGTTGGATATTGCCCTTAAGAGTTAAGATCACATGTTTGAACTAAACAACGGGAACAATTAGTACCGACAATTAATGATAATGTGTAACGGGGAGAAGACATGAAAATGCTTTCGAGGAAAACATCTCCAACCAATAGTATTCTTTTATGAATATGTCATATATGTTTTTGTTTCAAATAACACTGAAATTTTATTGAACGTGGGATAATATATTTGAAACAAAATCATATATGACATATTCTTTTATGACATATTCATATGTGGTACTAAACCATAGTAAAGATGTTTTATCCCACATTCAAAATTGCTGTGAGATTATAGTCAAATTGCTACCATCCACAATGGGGTGGCTTAACTTCACAAGGTTTAGTACCTAACGGGTATCTCATTAGAGAAAATAAAAGTAGTGTTTAAAGAGAAGAGTAGCTCAAATAAACATTATCTTTCTACGTAAATCTCACACCTTTTTAATCTAAAATATTTAAAATATAATGATATATAGTTATAGATAAATAATATTGAGTTATTAGTGGTGATTTAATAAATTTTTTTTAGAGATGTTGGGTTGGGAGTTAAGAGTGATTATTAATTGTTATAATTTAAAAATCATAAATAAATTACGTGTACACGTGAGATCCTTAAGTATTAAAAAAAGTTCTCCATCGTAGATGCGCTCTCTCTCTCAAAAAAGTTATGAAAATAATCAATGGTGTGCTTCAAAAACAGAAGTTCATGATTGTCCTATACATGTCTTTATGGTTAGGTGATTATTTTAACAGAAAAAAAGGAGAATAATTAAAAGTGTGGCATCAATTTCATGATACCCAAAGGGGGTATAATCTCTTGTTTTATAGGCCTTCAAACTAAAAAAACGATCTCACATATTCATTAATACTAATAAGTTGACACCTTATACCTAGTGTCTTTGTAGCTTAAGTGTGAGATCCACGTAGAGAGATGATGCTTACTTGAGTTATCATCTTGTTATAAAGATGAAGAAGATTACGATCTTCTTCGTTTAAGGGACAACATAATCGATCATTTTGTATTCGAAAGATATTTCAAATTTCAATCCACGCAGGATACCTATTATCAAGGTGGTCCACCCTTGATCTCACCTACATATATAGCCTCTATTTATAATTTTATTTTGGCTTAATAGCAGTTTTAGCCCCTTAACTTTCCCAAAGTTGCAATTTTGGCCCCCTAAGAAAAAAAACTACAAAACCACCCCCTAAGTTTTGCACCTGTGGCAGTTTTGACCCCCAAAGTCAATTTTGACTTGGTCTACGCTGACGTGGCACCGTAAGTGAGGTGCCACATGTTATTTTTTTAATTTTTTTTTGCCTTGGGGGGCCAAAACTGCTAGAGTTGTAAAACATAGGGAACAGTTTTGTATTTTTTTTTTTAAGGGGGCAAAATCGCAACTTTAAAAAAGTTAGGGAGTTAAAACTGCTATTAAGCCAAACATTTTATTTTCACATAAGCAATAAGTGTAAATCACGACATAGTTTGTAGTTAGAACTTCGAAAATCTAAGTGAAGGCCATTTTAAGATCTTCACCTAAAGAAATAGGAATATATGTAAGTCGGGTACATAGAAACTGGACTGCATGCCTAAAAAGGTTTGGTGTGCTAATATATAAAAGTATATACTTGAAGATTAAAACTATTTATAACAATAAAATAAAAAGGAGACCAATTGTATTTTGATTAGTTAGCATTTCACACTTCAATAAGACTGTCGGCGTATATGAATAGCAATATGTGGGGTCTATTTAACGATATAATTTTAGGATAATTTATCTATAAAAAGTGTAAGATGAATTAGTCAAAGCTAACGAACATATATATGTAATGTAATGTTGTGCCGCCGTTAATGATTAAAGTATATGAGTTCTATCATGCTTAGAGTTTTCAATTTTCTAGCTTATTAAGAAAGAAGTCTTTGGTCAAAAAATAAAAGAAAGAAGTCTATCTATTTTTTTAAAATTAAAACAATGTAAGAAATTATACATAATTGGCGTGGTACACGTATATTTCTTTCAGCCAATATTCAAGCTGAAATTAAAAAGAAAACTATAGGGCATAACTACAATGCATCAACTAATTAGGCCATTTCAACCAATTATACAAGCTAGATGTCAGTGTTTTAACACTTTGGTATTTGATGCTTGTCGTTTTATTCGGGGGCTGTTGGTATTTAAATTTGATATGTGATGGCGGTCGATTGATTCGTCGTTTTTAAACTCTAACTGTTATTGGCAAAGGTTTATTTCTCATATCTTTTGTAACCTGGTTTTGCGCTCATACACGGGTTCGCCAAGTTGGGTCCGTGATTAGTGGATTTTTGTTATGATAGATTGTGGTTGATTCTCTAGGTCTGTATTTATCGATGTATCACCATTTGAGTTGTATCTGGGTCAGGTTTTATGTCCCCCAGTCTTAGTATCTCTCTTTTTATTTATTTTATTTTTCCTTTTGACTAAAAAAAAAAAACAAGTTCCATAAAATCCGTGTGTTAGACACCATGTTTGAAAAAATGCACATGCCAAATCAAAGAAGAAAATCTATTGATAAGAAATGTCGTAAACTACATTAATTCACACATGCAAGTCCTTAAAAAAAAAAAAATTAATTCACACATGCAATTATAACTTGGACCTTACCAATCAGCCTCATATAAGTCCAAAATATGATAGAATTGGCACTTTCACAAGAATGACAAAAACTCAACAAGATGTAAATCTAAATTTTCAAACAAAAATATATATCTCTCCCTTGCAAGAGAACACAAACAATAAATACAAAGAAAGTTGTAGTGTTCTTCTCAGATATGATTTAGAGAGTGAAGAAAAATAAGATAAATCTTAAAATGTGGGATGAGTTTTAAGGGGTCACAATTGCATATGGTTGCAATATTGACAGAATTACAAGAACTAAATTGGAATTTTAAAAACTTACAACTACCATTGACTCGAGGGCGAAAACATCACAACTCTCATATATATAATTAACATCTAAATTGTAGATTTTTTTGTGTGGGTACAACATCAAAATTGTAGAAATTAATCACCACAAATAGTGCTTGGAGCTAGTAACTTAATTTATTTATAATATATTAAAAAATTGTATTAATTTATAACTTAAAATCTTATACAATATGATAAATTTTGTATGATATATTCAGAAATCATCTCAACAACATATTACATTTACACATATATTATATAGTATATACAGATAGTTGATTCCTTGTATATTACACAAAATATCAATACTTCACAATAGGAAACCCTAAATTTGGTAAACTTGAATTTAATTAATATGAGACTAATATTGATGCATATGTCCTGTTAGCGCAACTCGGACGGTAAAGGATATATGTTGGAGCTAGTACGAATTCAAACCTACAACGTCCATATTCACTACATTTAAAATGTGTGCGAGTTTCGCCTCTAGACTTTTTGAAACATTAAAAAAAAAGTTATATATCACCTTTGCTGTAGGAATCCCCACAAGAATCATTGCTCAAATTAGATGGACAATTAAAAAAACCATCAGAATGAACATGTCCAAGACCAAGAGAAGAAGAACCTTGATGATTTAAGCGAATCAAATCGGCATTTGTAGCATCAAGTTCCTTTTGAAGCTTAAGGAGTTGTCTTTGAAGCACTGAAATAGCTCCAACACAACCATACACTGGATCTTTAATCCTTGCTTCAGCTTCATATGCTAGAGAATTCACTGTATCTTCTCTTTGATGAGGTAAGACTTCATTAAGAATTTTGCTAACATTACTTGCACCAAATATTTTGTGAACATTTGCAAACTTATGAGGCTCTTCTGGTGGGAAATAAGGTGCAAAGATGCAATCTTGGTTGCATTTTCTTCTTAGAAACTTGCAAGCAGCACATGGAGAATTTGAGTAGCTTGAGGCCATCATCAATATCTAATCTTAAATATCCATCACAACCCAACAAATTAAAACACAATTATTAATTATATAACCAAGCCAAAAACTATTTAAATTGACAACTTTAGTTTCAATCATAATATCAAAATAAAAACAGGGAAAAAAAATCAAAATAATAGAATTAATGATTATAAATCTAAATGAAAAAATTAATGGAAATATGATTTTATTCATTTTCACCCAACAATTGAAAAACAGTTGTTTTTTGTTTAGGGGAATTCAAAACAATTATTATATAATAAAACAAAACTAGTTGAATTGACAACTTTGATTTCATCAATATATCTAAATACTATAATTAATAACTAAAAATCAAGAAGGAAAAAGTTATAATGAAGTCTCTTTCTAATTTTCACGTCACTAAAATTTCACGTATATTTTTTCTCTTCAATAAATCCTTAACAAAATTCCCTCTACAAAAAAAATTCCTTAACAAAATTATAATTGAAAAAATCACAAAAAAAAAATAAAATTGAGGGAGAAAAACTTAAATATATATAATTCTTGGCATAATTATTTTCATATAGTATGATTCATAGAGAAATAATTAATTTAATATTCTTTAATTCCATAGATCGACATATATCTCTAAACTAAACTAGGGTTATGGTGACTTTACTTGCTTTGCTACACTCTTTCTCTCTCCTTTTCTTTCCTTTGTGATGCTCACATGGAAGTGGCTACAAGGGACAATGGAAAGACACACCTACCACTAGACATGTGGAAGTTTATCAATTTTCAACTCTTTCCATTTTGGAAGGTACATTCCATTCACCCCGAATTGCATACCTTCCAAAAAAAGAAATCAAAAACCAAAAGCATGATGAACCAAAAGCAAAACTTCAACTAAAAACCAAAGGGAGAAAAATATATATGTTTTGAGATGAAAATTATACCTGGCTTGAAACTAGGTTTAATTGAACAACATATGTAAATTTCGATCATAACCTTTTCCACCCTTAGCTAGGCTAGATCTTTCCAAGATCTACTCTAGGAGAGAGAGAGAGAGAGAGAGAGAGAGAGAGAGAGAGAGAGATTTATGAATATTAGAACCCTAGGTAGTTATAAATAGTTGAAGGACAAGATGAGAGAAATCCGCAAGTATAGTGACAACATGAGAGTGTATAGGGAGGCAAAGAGCATTTCTGGTGGTGAGAAAGAATGGAAAAGAAAGCAAACGACAAGGTGAAAAAGAAGGACAATGACATGAGCTTTTAATTATAATAATATCAAACACTATACAAGAATAGCTAGCCAAGTTTAACTTGTAATTTATTCAACAAAAAAATTAACTTGTAATAATATCCACCCCAATTGCTAGTTTATATACTAAGATAATTTCTGAGATTGTAGTTGAGAGCCGGTTATCTTAAAAGGTACTTAAACTTCTTTTTGGGAATGAGTAACTAACAAATCATGGGTAGATATTTTAGTCAACATCTATGAAATTGTTGTCCATTTCAACTTTAGGTTGTATTTTTTAGTTGTGGACTTTTTTTTGTTACATAAGATATAGGGAGAGAGTATAATGTTTCAGTCTAAGGTAGTGAAGACTATGGTTTAAAGAGCAATTACAAGTGTTTGAATGGAAATTACTTTAAGACAGATTACCAACTCGGGTGGAATTATGGAAAAGAGGTGTAATTCAAGATGTGCACCAACAATATTGTGTATTTTGCTTTAGAGAAATCGAAATACTCAGCCACTTATGTGCAAGCTGCTTAAAGTCAAAAATAATTTGGGAGCATAATTTTAAGTGGATGGATTGGATCGCAACAGATTAGAGGAGACGATTGGCTGATAATTTTCTACTTTTTAACGAGGTTTGTAAAGGAAAAAATTGTAGGAAGGTGTCTCATCTAATTTGGCTAACTACGATGTGGTGTATTTAGTTTAAACGCAATAATAATTTTTTAATGAAAAAGTAGTGAATATTGCGGAGGTGTTGATAAGATTAAGCGGATTTCATGGTCTTGGTTCATTAATAGAGAAGGAAAAAAAATAAGAATATTGTTTTCTCTAATTGGTGGACTAATCCACTTTCTTGCTTTCGATGTATTTGATCTGAATTTGTACTCAAGTTAATAAATATTCTTTGCTTATAAAAAAACAAAGAGAATTGCATTTCTTGAAGGGCACTAACGAAGCTCGAATTTGAAATCTCTTAATTTAATGTTTGTGGTTCTACCACTAAACCAAACTCTTAATGTTTCTTTAACTATGAGTTGATTCTATACGACCTAATGTCAAAAAATAAATGAATTTATCTTTTTAAATCCCTCAATGAGTTTAATTTAGATAGATAACTATTAATGTAAAAACATTGAAAAATGCTATATGTAGTGTTTTATAAGATTATTTCTATCCTATAAAATGTTTTATATGATGTATCACTTTTGAAAACAAAAGTAACAAATGTGAAATGAAACGGAAACCGGTTTTTATATAATGTATCACAAACTTATTATGATCCACATAACCGGGGTGACCCGGAGGGTGGACATGAGGGACGGCAGCTCAATGCACAATTATTTTAAGGACACCAAAATTATTATTTTTATTTAGTAGTTAGTACTATATAAATATATATTTTTTTAATTCAGTTTGATATATTATAGAGAATATATTTTTAGAAAACTTTGATTATAAATAAACTTTTGCAACAAAAAATATAAGAAGAAAACTATTGGAATAATTAAAATGGCACAATCTTAAGACCGACCCTACACATAACACAATAAGTAGCCAAAGTTTTGAGTATCATTAACCACTATTTAAAGGTATATATTTGAACACAAACGGGAGTTAATAGATGTATACAGTATATTTAACAACTTACAAATCATGCATTAAAGCATTTAAAATCATGGTTAATGATGTTAAAAATGATGCTAATTATATTTAGTGGACAGTTAACTAGATGTGAGGTCTTGTAACAAACAATCGGTAACCATGAATGACGTTAACTATTTAATTGTGGTTGATTTTTGTTGTCAAATTTATGTGTCAAAGTATCAATTTTCTGTTTGATAAGGATGTTTGTACAAGGGGGTTGAATAAACTTTTGGCCTATAGAATATATCAATTACCGAAAGTTATAAATATTTTGATTTCTTATACCCAATAAAGGTGGACAAGCATGGGAACAAAGCCCCACTCTCTCTCTGTATGACTGTTCTTATACAGTCTCATATTGACTTTTAATCGACCTCAGCTATAACAGAACTAGACTACCATTAGCCTCAACTGATAAAGTTGTAATAAAAGTTGTCATAAAATAATTGTATAAATATTATTTTTTATATTTGAAACCACCATGAATTGGATAAAATCACGGTAGCACCATAATCTTGTTGAAACTTCAAAGTGTAATTATTGTAAAATTACGATAACTCGCCATGATTTTATCAAATTCATCGTAAATCCAAACATGCATTTAAAAGGCACATACAACCTTTATTTTTGCATGGATTCTTATTAGTTTTAAGGAAAAAATATATTTCAATCACTCAAAAAAGAAAGAATGGAGGAAAAGAAAAACAAAGAGGATCCCAAAAAATATTACGAAAGTAGGAAGCTTTGCATGTCAAATATAAGGTTTTTTTTCTTAATAGCGAGGGTTTAAGCTCAACAAAGAAAGAAACTACATCCTAATAGTACGCGGAGTACAAACACTAGTTAAATCAGCTAAAAATAACATACTAATATGAGCAAGACAGTGCTCATATAACATCAAAATGAAACCTCCGTCACAAGCTATATTTGCAAGTGCATCAGCACAAGCATTAGCTTATCTGTACGTATGATAAATCCGGACCTTTGAGTTCATATCCAACAGCCTCCAAATATGTTGCAATAAACTCCAACTTGTTGGTGTTCCTATTTTCGAGGAAGAGAGAGTAGCGGCCACTACCCAAGAATCAACATGAAGCTCCACTCTATTAAATCCACGAGCTCTAGCCAGCTTCAAACCTTCAAACACACCCAGAAGCTCAGCTACATACGAATCACAGATCTACTCCCCATTTTCACCCCACAACACTCCTCCACAACTAGCTATATATCCCCCTTTAGACGCACCATCAATATTAAGACGGATCCATCCAATCTCCGGTGGCTTCCAAGATATTTTTTCCACCACTCTCCTACTACTAGCGATCATAGGATGGTTATATTGATTGTCCATGTAACAATTAACCTTCCTTGTAACCTCCCTCCAAGAGTTAAGAGGCATTGTAGCTTCACTATCATGACTCAACTTGTTTCTCCAAGACCACAAGGCATGACACCCTGTTGCCCAAAACTCATCCCAACAACCTGTATCATTCATGCCCAACTCCATGTTCATATTTAAGTCAATCCAATTCTGCAAATTTGCTTCAAAAAAGTTCTCTCTTTGATTAATCGGTCCAAAATGACCTTTTACACCGCCAATTTCTTCTTGAAGAATCTAAGCAAAAACAAATAACAAATATGAAAATTGAAGCCTTAAAGAACTCAAAATGGCACTGATAGGAAAAACCAAATCTACCTTATCATAGAACTTCTTCAAATTTTCCAGCACGATGATTAGTAGTTGTAATAGACGATGCATACTGACCACCTCCAAGTACTACCTACAAAAAACACACGGTAAGGAATAGAGAAACCATACAATGACCAGAATAACGTCGCAAATAACTGATAGAAGAAAACTAAAGTGTATATATGATTTTCATGCAGAACTATCAGAAAGGAACTATTTAGAGGTACATTTCTTTCATAAACTAAAATTCAAGCTCATTGCAACCGCATTGACACAGAGTTCTATTACATATGTCTTGATTAAAGACAATGTTTTGCTATCGCAAATCTAGTTAATAGTCAGAAGACATTCATTAATATCGTAAAAAAGAAACGAAACTGGTTAGGTGAACTGCAATAATATCATGGTAAGTTAAAGACGATAAAAAAAAGCTAAAATGACGATGATGATACCTTAGCAGACTTACCAAGGGAGTCAATCAGGAAATGTGAACCATCAACAGACCTTGCAGGGGAATCAAAATTGAAGGTGAACAATTGCTAACCACTTTGCACGTTCCATAGCTTGACCGTCTGGTTAGCACTGCCTGTAATGAGTCGACCCGAATCTTCTGCAACCATCCAAACATCGATTTAACTTACATTTCACTGCATAAAAATATTATCAACTCATCAAAATTGAAGAGAAAGAACTTACTAGAGACATCGCATCACCAGACAACATCATTATGGCCTCGATAAGTTCCCAGACGTTCACTGTTGTCAGCAAACCACGCGGCAGGGTTACGGTCTTTAGCACAAGAGAAAAGGAATGAACTTCTTATGCGCACGCGCACACATACACATAAGCCTACACAATTGCTTGATAGCATCATGATGTATTAGATACATGCTAGTTTTTTTCTTGAAAAATAAAACTGAGCTATCTTAGGATGGCCTCAATACTAAGTTATCATATATATCATCATGTCTTGGCTTGATTTTTCATGGTAAAATTGAAAAATCAAGTTTGGCGATAACTAGTTCACATGACATAGGGGTGTTTAAATACTTAAGATTGAGACATTAGCCGGTATTCGACATGTGTAGGAGTCCAACACCGACACATGCAGTTAGACTCAATAATTCTATATTCTCGAATTATTATCTGTATTGACATTGTCGGTGTTTGGTGTCAGTGTCGTGCTTCCTAGCTAAACCTTAATTGCTAGAAACAACCATTCAATGGTTGCATCCTGGTCCATGGGGATACATTAAGAAGGGCTGAGTTGGTTTCTGCCATTTTTACTTGGTTTCGATAAGCAGCTTTTGTCACCAATCCCATTGGTCAGTGACAGAAAACAATGTCTTATATGGATAATCTTGATGAAAGTTAATTTTGAGCTTAAGCTAATTGAGAGTTTTACTTTTAATTTAAAATTTAAGTGTTATATTTTATTTCAAGAAATAATTGAAACACAAATAATATATCATCAAATTTAAATTGAAAAATGACTATTAGATAAATCATACACAGCTGATTTCCTTTCATTATCATGTGTGAAGTGTTTTTGTGAAGTATTTTTCTTGGGGTCATATATCAATCACCATGAAATACCAACAACCAACTACAGGCATATCAATCACCAAGACACCAAAAATCAACTACATGCATGACTATCAAATATATTCTCCCTGATTTCCATGTACTAAATATGTCACATGTTAAGTGATAATGATCATTATATATGTTAGAAATACACAATGGTTGTAAATTCTAAAATATATTGCATTCATCTATTATATATCTATCATATATCGAATAATTTTTTTAAAAAAAAAATAACAGCATACAATTTTGTAACATTCCATTCTTTTTTAAGGAAAAAAAATTATAAATTCATGTGGTTACTACTTTGAACATAATCACGTTTTTTTTTTTTTTTTTTAATTTTATTTCTTTTTTTTTTTTTTTTTTAATTTTTCTTTTTTTTTTTTTTTT
>Ga0228710_1000844_pt1 | contig 42741 bp, 24 predicted proteins | sample MedpolnodulmetaG_FD_177995 | JGI IMG/M metagenome (GOLD analysis project Ga0228710, IMG submission 177995) | Root nodule microbial communities from Medicago polymorpha collected in Santa Monica, California, United States - pink nodules | ecosystem: Host-associated > Plants > Roots > Nodule... | reverse complement strand
GCAACCGTGATGGATTTATCCACTGCAAGCTCAAATAGGCGCCTAAAGCGCACACAAAACGGTACGGCACCTAACCACACGTCATGCCAAAATAAGGTATCCGCCCCGTCCCCTACCAGCCGTGATATACCCTCCTGAAACCACCCGCCTCCTACTCCACCTAAACCATCTCTAATCTTAGCGATCTCTCACCACCAGGAAGAACCACTCCGGCCCCCAACCGCCAACCTCCCGTCCTCCTCACCATATCTCGCCATCAGGACCCTGTACCATAAACTACTCCTCTCCTCCAATAAGCGCCAACACCATTTTCCTAGCAACGCATCATTAAACTCCCTCAACCTCCGCACTCCCAACCCTCCAACCTCCCTCCGAGAACAAATAGTGGTCCAACTGACCCAAGGAAGTTTCCTATGATCCTCACAACCCCCCAATTTTTTTTTAGTAAAAATAGAGTTAAGGGAAGAAATTATACCTGACGGAGCCTTGAAGAAGGAAAGAGCATAGACAATCAGAGAAGTCAAGACAGACTTTAGAAGAACTAACTGGCCTCCAAACGATAAGAACTGACTATTGTAACCAGACAACCTTGATTTAAAATAAAATAAAATACAATTGTAACGTATATTATGGGGTTTTGGATGTGTGGTATAGATATTTAAAAACTGCAGTTGAGCTGTTAAATAATTGAAAAATGTAAAGTTGTATGATATATTAGGTGGAGTCTATTTATACCATCAATATATGTGCATGGATATGTGAATGTTCTAAGAGATTCAATTAGATTTATTTTATTTTATTTTGTAATAAAGAGGGCTGAATCCGAATACCAAAATCAAAGGAATTAAACATTCAATCAGGTGATTAAACAAATTAAAGAACTTTTTTTTTAAAGAAAAAACCAATTAAAGAACTTGTAACAAGTATTTTTCTCAGACTTCACAATAAACCGCCCTCAACATAATATTTTATTTATTAAATAAATCAAAAAACATAATATCTTATTTGTGTTATTAATTAAAGAGAGGGTATTTTTATTTTTTGCTAATAGAGAGAGAGTATTTTTGAACCAAAGAAAGAAGAGAGAGAGGGGGAGAGTATTTTAATGTGAGATATCACCCTTTTACCGTCAATTGTTGCATTTTTGTTTTTGGTCAAGCAATTGTTGCATTTTTTTATTTGTTAAAAAAGTTTTTTTTTTTGGTCAAGGTTAAAAAAGATTATTTATTGCCAACTAGATAGACCATGCCGACACACACCAAATATGGAATCTAATTATTTTCAGCTTCTCAACGATCCACCAAATTGTACAAAATTATGTATAGGACTATTGTGTAACACCAATGAGAACCTCATTCAGTTGTAAATTGCATACGAAATTCTGAAACAATCAAGGGAATAAAAAATTGCATGATATACCTTGATTGAGAGGAATTTAATAACCCCATGCTTAAACAAATAGGGACCAAAGGTCCATTTTTCTTTTTTAGGTAACATTTTTTTTACTAGGAATAAGTAAAGTTTAGTATTATATGCCGTTTTCATTAAAATAGTCCTGATTCGAATCTATACAAATCTGGGATTGGTCTGAAAAATACTAGTTCATGCTTTAGGCGGCGTGAATTTGTCGGCTCCTTAACATGCCATTAACATAATATAATTAGATATTTTATTTGTCTTGTAATCAAGTGGTTAAACTTAAATGGTTAATAAACGTCTTCTGGTCTCCGTGAGTTTAACTCAATTGATAAGGATAATGCATAATATATGTAAAGTCTAGGGTTCAAACCTCGGTCACCACAAAAAAAACGTCTTCTAAGATAAACTAGTATAGACACATGTTAAAATTAAATGGTTAATAAACATCTTCTAATCCCTGTGAGTTTAACTCAGTTGGTAAAAACAATGCATAATAATGGGGTTTAAACCTCGGCCACCACAAAAAAAACGTCTTCTAAGATAAACTAGTATAGACACATGTCTCTTGTTCGGGTTAGAATTGTCTTTTAAAAGGAATAAACTTGTATCATTTTTTTTTTTTGGTACAAAAGAGGGCCTACGGCCCTAAACTTGTATCATTTTATTAATGATAATATGTTCAATATAATTTGTTATTACTACCAATATTTGAAAACTAGTTCAAATATTGGAAAAGTAGTTATTCCCGTGAGGTTAGCTTAGTTGGTAGGGATATTACATTTTATATGTAGGGGTCGGGGTTCGAACACCGGACACTCCACTTCTCCACAATTAAATTGTGTGAGCTATAGCAACTATGCTACTTGACAAAAAAACTAGTTGAAGATATGGCAACCTTAACTGAATCATGGACGGTCTCATATGCTTTGTCTTCATACAATTTCAATACTAAAGTTAACATAATACTCTCTTCGTTCCGCAATAGATGACTCATTGTAAAATGTCCAATTTTGACCTAACTTACTTTGATCATATTTTTCTACTAATATACAAAGATAAATAATATCATATAAGATGTTGTTAGATTCGTCTCGTTGAGTATTTTCAAAATATCAAATTTTCATAATTTTTTTTTAATATATTATTCAAGATATTTAAGCTCAATATTATGCATTGACATGCGTAATAGGGTCAACTGTGTCATGTATTATGGGACGGAGAGAGCATTGTTTAAAAATAGCTTTACAGTTGTGGATAATCATTTCAAACTCCGTGACATCATGCATTGAGGATGAAAAACTATCCACCACCTTTTTAGCATCAAGCTCAAAAACAAAAGGTCCTAAATTTAAATCATGAACCTAATCTAATGTCGATAACAATCCTAGTGCCTCACCGACATGTACCTCACAAATTGGACTAAACCATTCAGTTTTTACCAAAACAAAGGTGGTTGTATCATCCCTTATGCATACTCTTATTCAAACTCTATTGGTTTGTTTGAAAAAAGAAGCATCAATATTGCACTTGAATTTTTTTGTAGATGGCTTTGTCCACTTTGCATTACCTACTTGCTTAGAGAGGGAAACTGATTTCATACGCATCAAACGGGCAACTAGCCATTCTTGAAGCATGGTTTTTGCTCAATCCACAACATAAGTTTGAGCATCAAGTACCTCATATCAAACTATATTGTTTATTTGTTTCAAAATTCTTCAAAGTACATAACAATACAAAGTTGCATATTCTGCTGCAACACTCATGGTACCTTAAAAAAAATCCTTGTTATTCGTACCTTAAAAAAAATCCTTGTTATTCGTCTCCTGCCGAATCAGATTTGTTTTGTAATTGATGTTGACAAAATATTTCAAACATTTAGGCCAACTTGGCATTGAAAAAATATATGAAGATTATCTTCATTGCTTGAACTACACAATTTATTGGACACGTGACTCCTTTATCTTTGAGGCGCATGCGTGTCAATAGATAACCTCTAAAACTCTCCACAAAAAGTTTTTTTTACCTTTGGAGAAATTTTGAGCTTTTAAATTAGATCCCACGATCCTTGATCCTTAAAATGTGATGTATCACGTAACTCTTGCATACAAAGCCTATACGTACTTCAGACCGAGTAATTCCCATCATTTTTTTTCCAGATTAAACGAACTTCTATCATCGATGGAAACAACGGTGTTTGCACAATGTGATCAACTCTTTGCTGCTCAAAAATTGATTGCATACAACGAGAGACTTTTAAATTAGGCAAAGGGATATCACTAGCTAAAGTGTGATGTTCTCTTATAGATAGCATAAACAAATCTCCAGCAAAATTCTTATAATAAGAAACCAAGGTTGTATACCTGTGCAATTAAATATTATTTTCAATCATACTCAATATTATTACTATACTAAGTTTATTTTGGAATATAAAAAGTCAAAGTTACAATATTAGTATACAAATTACAAAAGGTATTTTTGAAATATCAACATACAAAATGAACATATTATATTCACTAATCACATTTTTTAATATATTTAGGAAAAAATCAGAAGTGATTATTGTTAAAAGACAAATGGAATATATTATTTCGTACTTAATCTGTGTGAGTTTCGTGATTATTCCTTCTTGACACCAGAAGAAATTTGATATTTTTAACTACTCACATGTTTAGACATTGTTTCTTTTGGCATTTGATTATAAAATTTTTCTTTTTTGATTTGATGGTACAATTTTTTTTTAAACTTTTGTATAATTTTGACATTTGTACTTTTTTACTTTAACACTTTTATACTTTGATTGTCCATGTATATATCATTACTTTGGCTATTTTAAAATGTATATTTAAACGAGTTGGAGTACTTCCTCCGTCTTAAATTACATGTTATTTTTATAATTTTACATAAATTATAAAATGTAATTGATGTTATATCAGGGTGAAAAAAACGAGACATTTTACATATTTTATTAATGGTATGAGAACGGTAAATCAAAAAAATTGGGAAAAAATAGAGTAAAAAATAGTAAAGATATAATAGAAAAAGAAGCATTAATATTTTATTGATATTGTAAAATGATATATAATTTGTAACAAAAATTTTACCCCCTCCGTCCTAATTTATATGTTGTTTTAGAAAAAAATTGTTTCGAATTATAATATCGCTTTACAATATCAATGATGCATTAATGTTATTTTTTTCTATCATATCCTTAACTATTTGCAAGGTTGGTTCTATTCCATTTGTGTATCTTGGTTTGCCTATTGGCGGTAATGCTCGTCGGTTGTCGTTTTGGGACCCTCTCATTAGTCGTATTAATTCTAGACTGTCAGGTTGGAGGTCGAGGTATCTGTCTTTGGGAGGTCGTCTGGTTTTGTTGAAGTCTGTCCTGTCATCTCTGCCTGTTTATGCTCTTTCTTTTTTCAAGGCTCCATCAGGTATCGTCTCCTCTATTGAGTCTATTTTAAATAACTTTTTTTTGGGGGGAGTGTAGACCACAGGAAAATTATTTGGGTTGACTGGCAGTCTATTTGTCGGAGTCAGGAGGTTGGAAGTTTGAGGGTAAGGAGAATTAGGGAGTTTAACTATGCTTTATTAGGGAAGCGATGTTGGCGGTTGTTGGTGGATAGGGATAGTTTGTGGTATAGGGTGTTGTCGGCGCATTATGGTGTGGAGGATGGCCACTTGTGTTGTGGTGGCAGCGTTGGTTCTTTGTGGTGGAGGGACGTTTGTCTGTTGCGTGAGGAGGGGTGGTTTACCAGCCATGTTAGTCGCTCTGTTCGCGACAGTAATAATTCCCTCTTTTGGACTGATGTCTGGGGTGGCTGGAGTGTCATTACGTGACAGGTTTAGTAGACTGTTTGATTTGTCGATGTTGAAGGGGGAGCTTGTGTTTGCGATGTGCACTTTAGGGTGGGGTGTTGATGGCAGAGCTTGGCAATGGAGACATAGGTTGTTTGCTTGGGCGGAGGAGTTGGTACGGGAACATAGGCTTTTACTTGAAAATGTTAATTTGCAGGTTACTAGGGAAGAAAGATGGTTGTGGAGGTTGGATTCATCTTCTATTTACACTGTTCGTAGTGCCTACAACTTCTTGAATGAGCAGGTTCCTCATGATTCTGCGGTCCAACTACCTCCTTTTTGGCATAAGGACCTTTGAAGGTGGTGTTGTTTGCGTGGCGTTTGTTTCGTGATAGACTCTCTACCAAGGACAATCTCTTTCGTCGTCGAGTTATTGACATAGACGCTTAATCTTTTGTAGGAGGGTGTGGCTTGGTGGAAACATTTTCTCACTTATTTTTACATTGTAATTTAATTGGCTCTGTTTGGAACTATATTCATCGGTGGATAGGTGTATCTGTGGTCATGCCTGCTACTGTGGCAGATCTTTTCATTCAATTTAGTCATATTGGTGGTGCTTCTAAGACGAGGCGATCGATATTACAGGTTATTTGGTTTGCAACAACGTGAGAATTATGGAAAGCAAGAAACAACATAATTTTTAATGCTACAAATAGTTCAATTTCTCAGGTGGTGGACAAGATCAAGTCAGTAACCTTTAGGTGTTGAAGGGAAAACTCGTTACTCTTCCCGTCGTCATGGTTGGTGGCTCAGTCCTTTTACCATCCTCGGTATAGGCAAATTTTCGTTTTCCTTCGTTTTTGCTTTTGTTTTTGGCACTCGGTGTTGGCTTGTAAATATTACTGACATCCTCTTTGTATTTTTTGGTGTTTCCTCCTAAGTACATCTTGTGCTAGGATTTCCAATGGTAATATTTCATTTTACCCTCTTCAAAAAAAAAGAAACTATTTATGAGCATCTCTTATTTGAATTCTTTAATTTATATTTCTCATGCCACTCTAATAATATATCTTTCTCATACAAAATTAATTACATTTCTTAATACGTGTGAAATGACCAATGTGTTGTATACTTTGGGGTGGATGTAGTAATTTATTAGAAATTTTTTTTCAAACAATAATTTATTAGAATGTTATATAATTTAATGAATAAAACATATTTAATATTTTTAAAAGGAATGCTAATCGGTGCCGACAAAACACCGGTTAAAGAAGTAAATATAATAGATTTTACATTGAAAATTAAGTAATAATTTTTCAAAAGTAAAAAAATTTAATTATCAAGTTAAAACTTTGTTTTTAATTTCTTCAATCAGTGTCTCCGAGACACCAAGTAACATAACTCATATATCAATCAACTTTAGCACTTCACCTGCTTTGATGGTTTTTACTCTTTTTCTTTTTTTTAGTAAAAGATACTTATAGCATTTCATTAATAATAAGTTGTTCAATACAATGAGGTACATGATATAAGATAGCGGGACTAGTTAATAATGGGGTAGCTTCCGCTAGGGTATGAGCTGCCACATTGACTTGTCGCCTGTGAAACTCGACCATTGAGTTTGTAAACTGAGAAGAAAACAATCTTCGGCAGGCAGATAGAATGCATCCAGTCTTCGTAACATCAATCCTGTTCTTATGAAATGCATCAATAATAACCTTCGAATCTGAACCGAAATCAACATTATTAAAATCCATATCACTCAGTCATTCGAATGCATAAAATAAGGTCAAGGCTTCACCTGCTGCAACCAAACACATATGTGATATAGGAATAGATTTAGCAAGCACAAAGGTACTCGTCTCATCACGTATGCAAATGTTTATTCATGTCTGATTCAATTGGTTTGAGAAAAATGCATTCATGTTACATTTAAAACGACCATGAGCAGGTGCTAAAGTATTCATTTTGGAGGACTAAAGTATTCATTTTGGTATTTTTTTTTTTAAATAGAGACTATTATTACAAACTAACTACACTATTATGGATAACTAAAATTACCTTCAAATTTTAAGAGAACTAAACTTAAAAACTCATAATTTTGTAGGAACTAAGATCATATTTAACCCTATATTTTTTCCTAATAGAATAGAATTGAAAAAAGATTCTCTAAATGTTAAAAAAAAAGATGTTTTACATTTATTAATTTAAATGAAAAGATTGTACATAGGTATAGGCTGTTCCACCAAAGAAGAAAGAAAAATAAAATTGTAGAGTTTGGAAATGTGAAAGAAAAAAAGAGTAGGAAAAGGTGGAGACAGAGAAAAGATGGGGGCGCTGAAACATCACGTGAAGACAACATGAAATCCGACAGACACATAGTCAACACGTTTGGGGCCCACCGCCAAACACGCCCGCTTCTGATTCGGTCTCTTTTCGTACGCAGTGTTTTCGCCGTCGGTGCCGCCTGCACTTTAATTAACATTAATTAATTAATCCCATTTAAATAATCATTTTTATTTTCCTTTTTTAACAACACGCAACACAATACAGGAATAGAAAATAGAATGAACCAGTCATCATGAAAAGAAACGAATACACACACACACGAGGACCCTTCTCTCTCTATCTTCATTTGGTGGACCTAGCCGCATATAACGCCGTAGGATTAAATTTTGCATTGAGATTCACGCCGTAATCAAGATAAGCCAATCAATACACGAATCACGATACCATTATAATCCATTTGATCTCAACCATTATTGACTGTTCTGAACCATTCAGATCAAATACCCACGCTTCTCATCATCATCATCAACCTCAAAAAGTTCCTTTCTTCTGTTTGAGATTAGTAAATCGAATTGGATTCATTAATTGAAGGATTTAGATTAAACCAAATAAAATATGCCCAAGGAGTATAGGCATTTGGACATACATACACTCATTTTAGAAGGACTAAGATTCAATTTCTGAGTATTAAATAGCTTAACTAATTTGAACTAACAAATAAAAAATTGAAAGTCTAATCTAACGACTGTTATTATTATTTGTCATTCAAAAATAATTCAATTAACCTAATTAAGTTATAATGTTTAATCGAAATTCCCATTGAGGCACAATTGTCACGCAAAAAACCCGTACTTTTATTTCTGTTGAGGTGAAACAATAAGCCTTACTTAGCTTAACTTAGCTTTTTTGTTGAGGTGAAACAACAAGCCTTACTTAGCTTAAGTATTTCATAATTAATAATTGCGCTACCTATAAAAATGATTAAAATTCAATTCATCGAAGATTAAATAGCTCAAATGATTTGAACTGGAATAAAAAGTTAAAGGTATGGTTTTAAACTCGATCAAAAACGTAAATATAAATATTAATCTAATGGCCAATTAACTTATAACTTTCAATCAAAATTTCCCATTGATGAACAATTAAGCCATTTGATTCACGCACAAAACCTACTTTCTTTCTCTTTTTTTTTTTGAATAATAAAACCTACTTTCTTTTTGCTGAGGTGAAACAACAAACCTTACTTAGCTTAGCTAATGTCATACTACTTTGTAAAAAAACCTAGCCATTTAAATTTTCTAATTAATAAAACACCGGAAGAAAGTGGAGCCCATGTTGACAATATAGTGTAGCCAAATATCAAATTAAAAATACTACCATTAGTTAGAGAAAAAATATAACCTAACCTAATTATACACACAGCGGCGGCAACATTCACATGCCTGTAAATTGTAAAATCTTCAACCGAATACATAAAAACAAATCTGAACTGTACCTTACAAAAGTGAACATAAAATATAAATATACTCTACCTAGTGGATAACGTTTGATAAATGTTCAAATCAATTAAAAAATAAAACTAGATCCTCTTTGTTCTTTCAAATCCATGTTCCCCACTTTCATCAAACAAACAAACTAGAATGAAATCAAATAAAAATGCTACCATAACATATCATAGAGTAATTAACTAAAATTTCAATTCATAAACAACCATGAGATACTAATAACAAGTTCTCAGTTGCAAAAATTAATAAGGTTCCTTGTTTCAGTTATATTTACAAAGCGTGCTCGTTATCATCATAATCATGAACAAATCTGAGCACCATGTCAGCAACACACTTTGCGTTCTCTCTCTCTCTTTCTTCGTTAAATATTTTTCACGAGAGTGATTCCGTTCATCAAAATGGGTACTTCAAAAAACGAAAAAAAATAATTAAAAATCAAATTTTTTTTTGCTTATGGGTCTTCAAAACAGATCCAGATCAAGCAACTTCAGGTGGTGGAGGAACATTAAGATCAAGATCCAAGAGTCTCTGACGTGGCACACCTTCATAATCAACAACGGAAGAAGATGAACCAGAACCAGAGTCACTCTGCACGGCGGCGCGTCGAAAATCAGCCATAGGACGTTCAAATCCACACATCTCACGACGGCCAACGGTTAGGGCAGTTTCAGCACGTGAGAATGCGTCAAAAAACATAACAGGACGCGCCACCGGGTAAGCCAAGGTAACACCACCGGTACCGGAGGAGGATACGGCGGAGAATGGTGTTAAAGTTAAATCAAGCGGCGGTGGTGATGGTGATTCAAGAGTGCTGCTTTGACTAGGGCTACGGTTGTTGATAATCTCCAACGGCGTTGGAAAATTTGTCTTGGCTTTCGAGCCGCGAAACTCACGTGCCGCTTTGTCGTAAGCACGCGCCGCTTCTTCAGCGGTGTCAAATGTTCCAAGCCAGACACGTGTTTTTTTACCTGGGTCACGGATCTCAGCGGCGTAACGACCCCATGGACGTTTTCTTACACCTCTGTAACGAATCTCTTTTTGGGCTTGAGCCTGGGCTGAAGGGTTGGGCCCAGGCCCGGTAGTGGTGGTGGTGATTCTGTTATCTCTTGGAGCCATTGTGAGAACTGAGAAGATTGAAAATTGAAAGTGAGAAGTTTACTTTTTTTTTGGTTTAATGGGAGACAGAATGAACATAAAGAGTTTTTTTTTTTGTGAATTGTGAAACTGAGACAATGTCTGAGGGAAACAAGGGGGAGAATAAGGTGGTTTTATAGGAAAGAATGAGGAGAGAGAGAAAAAAAAACTACGGCGCGTGCGTGTGTGCGTGACTGCGTGGTGTGAGGAGTTATAAAGCTACGCTCCTTTTAAGCGATTGTTGTTTACACAAAACGTGTCTTCTGTAACACGAACCGAACCACTTTTGTTCCAAGCTGCTTGTTTCCCAATCCTCTTTGTCTTTGGTTTTAGTTACTCAAGAGGTTCATTTATTTTTCCTTATTTCCCTATTCATTGTTGTTCTAATCTAGACCCTATGTTCCCTTCAATTGGACTACACCTAAAAATCACTAGTAGTAAAACATTTGTAAAAAAAAAAATAATTGACTAATTTTTGTTATTTCGAATTCCATTCATTTTAGGTTGTGTTCTTTCCTATTTTAAGTTTGAGAAATAATTTTTGAGTAAAGTGTCTTTATTTGGCATTTAAATTACGAAAAGAATACTAGTACTTACTAGAAATTGATTTGTTGGGGGCATGGCAGTGGATTTTCCACTAATAGTGTAAGCATTGACTGTAAACCCATGTTTGACGGCAAAATGTGTTGTGGTACTAGCTGGTAGTTAGGGTGGCAAAATAGAAAAACGGCATTTTATGCTAAAATTCGGCATCTTAACTTTCGAATATCTTTACCCTAAAAATAACTTCACACTTCCAGTGTTGGTATGGTACTACCGAAACATTGGTTGCCCTTTCTTTATTGCCTTCTTGTGGTACCCATGGAAATGGTAAACTTCGCAAAACCACTCCTAGTATAACAATCATTATTAATTTATATGCATCTTAATGTAATTTCTTTTTGCACATAAATCTAATTATATCACATGAAAATATTGTTCTTATAGGCTAATTTCTAAATACATGTTTAAAAAAATATATACTGTCAGTATATACAAATTATTAGTAGCAAATTTGTAGTACTTCCTTTGAGATCAGTTTTTTAAACATACATTATTCATTCTTTTAAAATCATACAGTCAAATTACTTTCGGTCAAAACTAGTTTTCCCCAATTAATACACCCATAGAATACTCTACTACTTCATCCCTTAATATTTTTCGACCCGAATTTTCAACTAAATAAGGAAATACAATAATGACGAATAATAAGTGACATTATTTGTAAATCTTTCAAAGAATGAGTGACTTATTTATAATGAAGAGTTTCAAAAGAAATGACATTTTAACTCCTTTTTTCTTTTTAGGAAATTTTAACTTATTATTTTATAAGGCAATACTCTCTACATTTTTTTAGACAATACTTACTACTTTTTTTTTTCTTTTCAATTCTAGCTTCTAATTAATTGTTATACTTTTTTTTTTCAATTCTAGCTTCTAATCACAATGTTGTCTTATCAAGGATATTTTTGTCTTTTTAAAAATAATAATATGTCTTTCTCTTCTATTTCTCTTTTCTTTCTCTTGTACCAAACAATATACCAAATCTTCTCTATTTCTCGTTCCTTTCTCTCTTCTCAAACTCTCTCTTGCCTATTTTTCTCTTTCTAACTTCTCTTTCAAACGTGTAAAATTGTTGAATGTATCCTATTTTAAATGGAAAAAGCACAATATATTTATATTTATATTTAAACAGAAAACTCATCTTTTATTTTTGGTACATAAAGGAAAACGGCTAATGGCAATGCAAGGAGAAAAAGGGGAAATGAGGTATAAAAGCATCTCCATAGGAAGAGACAACAAGAATTAAAGAGATTACTCCTACTAAAAAAACAGTGAAATCGGTTACACGTGCAGCAAAAAAGAACCCCACACGCTCAACAAAAGAAGCGCGTACTCACACGCTCCACACAAACCTCACCCATGTTATGAAAACACTTGGCACGGTCAACGAGGTAAAGTTGACTGCACTGGATTTAAAGCACCGCGCCGCCCCAGCGCCGAGAGAGAGCGTGAAAGTGGGACCCACCAACATCATTAAATAATTGCGTTAAGACAGGGCCGCCCCTATCCACGCTGCTTCGTTTTAAACCCGACACGTGGTACGAGGCTGCGTTTCTTATTTAACGGCAGTTAACTGAACCGTCACTTTTATGACGGCGTTTAAGTGTAAGACATTTGTCGGCATTCTCCGCCTCTTCGCCGCGTGAGATGGATCATGAAGAAAGTTGTTTGAATGTTTCGGATTTGATCGGACGGTGAAGGATGGAGATGGGTTGAGAGAGTGACACGTGGTGTTTGGATCCCTTGCGGGAGACACGCACAGGAATATGGTGCCATCTTTAGCTAGAAATGTCATCATCGTTCTACTGCCGTCCTTTTTTTTTCCTCCCTTTCCACAGTCACACACCATTGAAATTCTTTTCCACATAACAATTTTTTTTAATTACTGTACAGTTGAAAAAAAAAGGAGAAAATTAGAGTAAAGTGTAATATGTCGATAAAAATAAAAGAAACTGAACAAGTTAGCATTTTTCAAAAAGAAAATAAGTGATTTTGTCTAAACATTAAATCGATAAAAAATTAAAAATAGCTTACAATCAACGAGATATTATTTGGCTTCAATAAAACAAAAGTTTACTCATACTTTTTTCTCTCATGGAAATCAGAATCTAATCATACAGTACTTTTTTTCGACGGTATATATACTCAATTATTCATTCTTAATTTTTTGTATAAAAGGTATGGAATACATGACCAATTGAGAAAAAAAAGAAGTACATATTTTAGTCCTCAGATTGTGTTCTAGTACATGGAAATGTTCGAAATGTTCATATTAGTAGGTAATTTTATACTCTCTTCGATAGGTGTGTATGTGGGTTGGTTTGGATGAAGTTTGACCAGACCTAAGACCCGAATCATATAGGGCACTTCAGTTTGGGTGAGGTAAAATAACCGTTATACTATTAAGTTCGTTTGAGTAAATCCACTAATTTTCGGTTTGGGTTGGATTGGGTAGTGGGTTACCCAATTTATTTTTTTGTCTTTTTGTTGTTGTTAATATTAAATGGAGTAAATAGGCAATTACCCCCTCTGAAATTGTAAGTTTCGTTAATTACCCCCTAACGTTAACAAAACTTCAATTACCCCCTGAAATTGTACAACGTTAATCAATTTACCCCCTCAGTCAAATTCTTATGTTAGTCAACATGACATTTTGCAAATACCTCCCTGAAGCTTTGCACTTATGTACAAAATGTCCCCCAAACTTGAAAATTTATATATTTTTTTTCTTCTTATCCTTGACTCAAACTTGAAGAAATAAAAATCATCAACATCAATGAAACAACAAAATCTAATTTATAATCACCAACATCAATAATGTTTAATTAAGGAAGTACGTAAATTGAGATTGTTGTTAGATACCTGAATGGTTGGGAATACTAGGAATTAGATGTGGATGCCTTGAGTCTAATGACAAAGTGTTAATGTAGAACATGTTTGCTCATTCTAACTTTGTTCATCAGATACAACAAACAACTGACCAAATCCTTGCATATCATTTGATGTTTATCAAAATTTCTTCTTCTTCCCTTCCATTGGAAGGTTGAAGAATTGTTCAACACCAATCTTCACATTTTCAACCAATGAAGTGTTGACTCCATGGTTAATCAGCTACAATTAATTTTCAAATTATCTTTTTTTGAAAGGCAAACTAATTACCAAATTATCTTTTTATGTACAAATTAATTTTTTCCTTGGACAGTAGTAATTAAATCTTAATTACCTGCTTTATTTTGAATGTATGAAATCTATACCTAAAAATAAATTGTATTTCTTCAAGTTTGAGTCAAGGATAAGAAAAAAAATATATAAATTTTCAAGTTCAGTGGGCATTTTGCACATAACTGCAAAACATCAGGAGAATAATTGCAAAACATCATGTTGACTAACAAAAGAATTTGACAGAGAGGGTAAATTGATTAACATTGTACAATTTCAGGGGGGTAATTGAAGTTTTGTTAACGTCAGGGAGGTAATTGACGAAACTTACAATTTCAGGGGGTAATTGCCTATTTACTCATATTAAATGGTTAAACCCACTAATACTCAACTTTTTTATTTTCTAAAAAAATATTTTGTAACTTATTTTCACTATATATTTTTAATGTATGAAAATCATAAATGATAATATCAAATAATAAATTTCATCATAAAATACTTGCAACAAACTAAAATTGCATGACATAAAATCAAAATATCCAAAAAATGCAACATTTGAATTTGTAACTCTTGCATATTTTTTATTTTCAATATAGAATGATTTGTGCCAATATGAAAAATTAGACTTGATTTATAACCAAAATATAATTTATTTTTTTAGACAAAATGACCAAAATATTTTGTATTCTCCTTTTTTCTTTCCAATATAGACCTGATTTATTGGGTTTGGATGTGGTTTTACCCGAAACCCGTTTTTTTTTTTTTTGATTTTTTTTTTTTAAAACCATACTCACCCAACCTAACCCACTTTTATTGGTTTTTTTGGTTGGGTTTGACCGGGTTTTCCGGGTTGACCCAACCCATGTACACCCCTACTCTCCATTCCTTTTTAAATGTCTCTTTTGAAGATTTTTTTTCCTTTTATTTAACTGTCACTTTCAAAGTTCAAAGCAACATTAAATGTTGTTTTACCAATATTGTTCTTAGTTATTTATTGTGGAAAGAGAAATATGTGAAATGAGATATTAAATGAATAAAGTCATTATAGTAAAACCATAAATTATTGTAGTATCAAAAGTAGTAAAATTTATTGACCGTCTTGATTTATGTAATATATTAAAAGGTGACAATTAAAAAATAACGGAAGTAAGAATGAACATCTACCAATGAATACAAAAGGCAAGATTCAATTTATGACGAAGTTGAATATTCGTGTTTTGGTTTAAACTAGTTTGTAGAGATTTATGGTTTTGGTGTTGGCTTTGTTTTGAAGGGTTTGTTTTTTGAGGTGTGATATTTTGACAACTTAAAAAAGTTGTTGGTATCCACATCTTAGCTTAAATTTCTCAAAATCAAGACTGACACAAAAATCGAGGTAGAGAAATACTATTTTTGTTTCTTATTATAAAAAACAAAACCAAAAAACATTCAAAACAATACAATCATTAATTAATGTAATTTTTTGAATATTTTTATAAATATACCCGTATAAAAAATTGTGAAACATTAAATATACCCACTAACATTAAAAAGAGAATCATTAAATGAGGGGTAAAAATGTCTTTTAAGCAATAACTACACCATAAAAGTTGTGACATTTTCTTATAAATATGACCCATGTGAATTTTAACCAATCAAAGAGAGTGTGTTGAAAAGTGTGTGGTAGAATGAGCGTTACTAGCATTCCTAGTATGATGTATGAATTTTATTTTGGTGTTTCGTCTATATACGACGTATTTTGCTTTGTAATTTCTATGTTGTCGGTCTTTGTTAGTCTTGTGCAGAGATTTGATTTTTAATAAATTTTGTCGTTTTAAAAAAAGGATTGCATAAATAATATAATCTCTTCAATCCACATGCAATTCGGATTATAAAGATTATATTTAGCTAAATAATGAGCAATAGTGTCACTTCACGCCTAACAAGTAGAAAGTTTAAATTATAAAAACAAACATTAAAATTAACAAAACAAAATAGAAAACTTTGCATTGAAAATAGCATGTTTTACACTTAAGAGTTTGACTACACAAGTTTCAAGTTTTTTTTTACTATATATGTTTCTTTAACTAGTGTCACAAGGACACTTGTTAGCATTTTCTTAAAATTAATGCATTCTATAATACTAGAGACAAAATAGGAATGGTATTGTTGTTGAGCATTCGACATTGGGAGTACATTGAATCAAGAGTAAGTGTAGTTTATAAACGACGCTGGCGTTTTTTAATCGAATAAGATGTCTTTTACAAGTGATGAAATCATGAGTGATCACACAAGATCTAAAGTGGACAATACATCATGAATGGAGGGTTGTGAATTTGAGGTTAGGACATTAGTGACTTAGGTTCAGAAATAGTTTCATAAACTCCTCACCCTCCGCTTTTACCTCCATTGCACATGAGGATACTATTGATTCATGTTCCATCATTAGAGACATTACTTATTGACGTATCATTTAACCCACCACACTCTCCTTCCTTGTACAACACATTACAAAGTCACCACCACTAACTTTGGACGGACGACTTGGAGGACGGACGACTTGGAGGGCAACTATTATGTACTGACCCAAGACCCATAAGGCAGAGAAAACGAAGGTCTAATCGGATTCTTTGCAACCTCAGATCCTCCCCGTTATGTAACGTCGCAATGAATATCAACAGTTGTCGAAGCCAAGCACATTCATGAGCGTTGTCTATAACAAACCACCCATTATTCCCCAACGGATCCCCTTTGTTGTATATAAAAGACATCATTCACTGTAATGCAAGGTACATACTCTCACCCACTTGATAAATCTCACTTTTTACTCTCTTAATGATTATAAGGTCACATTTTTTGCATGCACGACCCTCCAACATCCATCTTGATAGACGGTGTTTCAGCTCGACCTATCAATCTCTTTGACATTAGATCAATATGTTTTCCATTCACTTTCTTAAACAGTCTCACAAATACTTATATCAATAGATATGTTTAAATAAGTCGGTATAACAAGTTTATGGTAAGAAATCTACAATTGACAGTTCAGAAAGAAGTTAGTTTTATTTGTCATACCATAATAAGCCTAGAGCAAACTATTGCAAGTCGCTAGCAGCCCTTGATCAATTCCATGTGTAGAAAGTAGAAACAAAATTAGATTTGCCTAGCTTACCGAACTTTATAAGTCATAGACATTTTCCTGATTTTGTCTCATTCTTCCTTATAGTGTGAGTTGTTCTCTGTCTCTGTCTTATGGGTCTAGTCTTGTTCGTGTTGTACTAGTTTTGATTATAACTTACTTGCACTAATTTGAGAGGTTGATGCAAAGTCCCAAGCTATACGGAATCAAAATACACACATTAACCACTGAAATTTTGAAGCCCATAATTTTGCCGAATTTTGAAGCAAGAGAATCATAAGAAAACAAATATTATTAATGGAAATATGCGTCATTAGAAATTCATATAATTATGTTTTTTGTTTTCAAATCCAATTTCAACGGTCGATGTGACAAAGAACCTCCTGAATTAATACGTTTCCCATATCATACATAATTGATAGAGAATCAAATGAATGGTCGTGTAAGCGTGGCTACAACATAATTTCTATTTTTTGAAATTATTAGGACATAGATTATTGTCATGGATTTATTGTAATTTGTCTTCAAGATGGTAGTCATTTTCAATATATGAAAATATGAAGTCACTTTGTCATAAGTTGTGTGTCTTGCGTTAATATACGTTCGCACGAATATTGCTCTTCTTATAAAGCAGCTTCAGTGCATGAATGAGAGTTATACTCTTTTGTTTTCCCACGTAAACTTATTGCTCTTCTTTTATCAAAGGAAAAAAGAATTTATTGCTTATGTTGAAAAATATGTAGAGTAAATAGGGGTAATTTTGTAAAGAAATAATTAATGCATTTGAAATCATCAAAAGGATCTTATAAAAAGGGACAATTTTTTTTCCTAAAAGGGTCCTATAATAAGGGACGAAGGTAGTAGTACCTTTATTGATTAATCATAAAATTAGTATATTAATTAATCAATCATCAGTTACATTATTGGACAACATATCTCATAATTAAGTCAAATAAGATGCAGAGATAAATAATTTAGGCCCCGTTTGGATTGGCTTATTTTGAGCTTATGTGGGCTTATCTACTCTCATAAGCCTTTTTAAAGGTGTTTGGGTAAATAAATAAAAATAGCTTATCATAGTTTCATAAGCTGCTTATGCCATATTTTAATAAGCCTAAATTTTCAGCTTACCCTCCGGTTTAACAAGGAGCTTATGAATTTATGTAACCTCCTTCGATTCTCTCTGGATCCACTTTTTCAAAACATATATTTTAATTATAATGTTAGTTATCTTTGGCGGTGCATGAGTAACAAAATTATTATATACTTATCTTACTAAAGTAACACACATAACTAAGATTTTTATTTTTATTTTTTTAAGGAAGATTTTTTTTTTGTTACATAACAAAATGAAACTGAATAAAAAAAACAAACTTAACTTGTCTTTTTTGGTAACAAACTATACACTAATATCTATATATATGGTAAGTTTATTTACACTTCTGATGTTAATTTTGTCATATATAAATATTGATATTTTTTTTAAGGACGAATATTGATTATATATATATATATATATAATTAATATATTATAATATTGTTTTTTACATCTTGATTAATTTTATCAAAAAAAATCTTGATAATTGTGGTTCGATTCTTTGATTTATTTGTTAAATTAAAAATATTTAAAATTTCGATAATTGCTTATGTAATGTCACATCCAAACACTTCAATTTATGTAAGTACTTTTTAGTGTACATATCCAAACATAAATAGCTTATCAAATATAAGAGCTTACGATGTAAGCTCTAATGTTATAAGCCCTAATGCTATAAGCATCTATATAAGTTGTTTATCCAAACGGAGCCTTAGTGGAGCATAAATACTGGATATATCAAACACTACTGAAGTTACAAACTAACGGCTAAGGTTAGCGATTTACTAATATATTATAAATTATCGAGTAGCTATATTTATATTTTGGATTTTAAGTTCAGTTTGGTAAAAAATACTCCCTCCATTTTAAAATGAGTGTCGTTTTAGCAAAAATAAATTATTTTAAAATGAATGTCGTTTTCACTTTTCAATGTAGTATTATTAACTTTTTCCATTAGTACACTACTAGAAAAAACAAAATTAGCGAGGAAATTTAGTGACGGAAAAAATGAAATTCCTCTCAAATTCCTTGGTCGCAAAATTTAGTGACGGAATTAGAGAGGGATTTCACGTTTTCCCTCACTAAATATCCCTCACTAATTTTTGTTTTTTTTAATAGTGGTACCCCTAATCATTATTATGTACATTTAAAATATATATTCTACTTTAATTTATAATGATGGAAAAAGCATCGATAGGTAACAAGGTTATTTTAATAAAAATGTAATATTATTAAATAATATTATTACATTTCTTAATATATGTGTAGAAACCTTAAACAACATCATTTTTAAATGAAGGGAGTAGCCGATAAGAGATAGTAAAAATATTGATAACAAACATTCGATAAGCTTGTTGATAGTAAATGGCAAATAAGCTGGTTGATACTCCATAATTATGTTTTTACAGAATCTGAATCAAACCAATAAAAAACGTGTTAGTTAGGTTCAATTCAATCGGGTTGAGTTTTTTTTTTTTTTACAATGTTTATAATTTTAAAATGAATGTCGTTTAATATTTTCACATACATATTAAGAAATACATTAATTAAAAGAAAGAAGGGTGCTATTTTACTAAATTATCATATTCAACTATTGGTTTGTTTTTCTTTAAAGAAAAAATAATATTTTAGAAGTAATGTATATAGTATTAATTGAATGGTACAATTGAAAAGAAAAAGTATTACTCCATTGAAAACTGAAAATGACATTCATTTTAAAACAATTTTTTTGGCTAAAACAACACTTATTTTAAAACGGAGGAAGTAGAATTTTTATACTTTTAAAACAAATAACATAAGTTAAAGTGATAAAAATAATATATAATGATAAAAAAATTACTTGAACACAACATATTTTACGAAGACAACACTAATATTATAGTGTAAAATAAAAGAAATAATAATAAAATATAAAATTTGCCCAAAAAAAAAAATTGTTTTAGACTTCGGATAATCGATTTTGAATTATGCAAAATCGACACATCAACCAATTGCGTGGTTGGGTTTGATTGATTTGAACCAAAATATGAAAAAATAATCAAATTAATTCGATTGATTTTAATTTGGTCCTCAGATTTATTGAATAACTTGTTTGGTTATTATATTTCTAGTTTGAGTATGTTGGATCAGAGGTGGATAAATAAAATTTCATTCCCTAAAAAAAAAAAAAAATCACGCATGAAGTATAAAATTATATGTGCAATTTTTTTAACCCTGGATACACCATTGGTCATAAACCTAACAACATGCCACTGTTTTATTTTAGGAAAACAACATACCAATGTTGTTACCTCTATGATTTTATGTATAAAAATTAGAATTAGAAAATTATTTGATGAGTTTAATTCTCGGTATAAAAATTTTACACCATTAATAAATAAAAATCATACACACGTGTGACTTTAAAGGCTTAATTGTATGTTTGATCCCTTATGTTTATTTTAGTTTTTAAGTTGGTCCTTTATATTTTAAAAGTTTCAAGTTGGTCCCTTACGTTTTAAAAGTTTCAAGTTGGTCGAAAATGTTACTCACGTTGAAATAAGTTAGTCTCTTCCACGGCATGATATTGAGTTTAATAAAAAAAAAAAAAAAAAATTAAAACTGATTTTTTTAAATAAGTTAAGTTTCATAACCCATATTGTCAACACGAATCTTTAAATTTAAGTGACGGAAGAGATTAACTTATTCCAACGTGAGTAATGTTTTGGATTAACTTAAAACTTTTGAAACGTAAGGGACCAACTTGAAACTTTTAAAACATGAAGGACCAACTTAAAAACTAAAATAAACATAAGAGATCAAACCTACAATTAAGCCGATTTAAAAGTACTATTAAGATTTAAGTCAAATACTAATTGTTGGGACTAGCTGATAATATAGTTTCTTTAGCTAAAACACGAGCTACATGCTTATGGTAGTGTTGTTGCACATATACTTGCAACTTTTTGCTAATACCATACCAAGCAATAACTTAACTTTCTAATTGCATTAGTCAAACTGTCAACGCCACTCTTTGTTTTTGCATCATTATCGCACAATTCATATAATTCCAACAAGCCAATCTTATTTGGGGATAATGAAATCTAATGATTTAACACTTTTAATTCGACTTTTTCAATCTTATTTTCTTCTGCGTTTTTTGTTTTACTTCTCAATATTGCGTTTTGCCTAATGAAATTTTGGGGATGTGAAAATGAAAGCACTAGGCTGGTGCTGTGAAAAGAAAATCTTGCTTGGTTGAAAAAAAAGGGGTGAAGGTCTGTTGGGCTGAAGTCTGATAAATGTATGGGCCCTCTTTGTGATTTTTGCTATATCCATTCCCTAAAAAATAAGCATTGTTATATACAGTCCCATCTACAAAAAAATATATTTTAGATCTCCTACGGGCATGGACCCAAAGCCGACGCACCCCCGGCCTATCCCTAAGGCCGACCCCATCAATAGCATTAAACAAACCTAAAGCTTCACCGACAAGAACAAAACATAAAGAAGAAAAATTCATTGTTTTGGCGAGAACAAAAGCCCATCATTGTCGTACACACATATACCATGACCGGTACGATCTAGAGACTGCGAAAAGGAAGCATCAACATTACACTTGAGTCGTCTAGAGGTCGGCCTTTGCCATTAAACATCACATCCTGCATTTGACGAGGAACTCGATGGCACGGGGAGCCTCATGTGCAAAGCGGAAATAGTCTGCTGATGACTACTTCCATTATAATGATATTAGCATCATGCTCTGTTGTTACTAACATTTGTTATGTTTGTCGGTAATATTTTCCATCTCATTGAATATGCTTTGGCAATCACAGTTAAATTACAGTGAAAACTTGATATTATAACATGCTAACTAAAGAAAATTGCTTTTTAGTATATTGTTTTAAATAATACAAATTATTATTTCGTTGGAGTAATTTTTTGGGTTGTATACAAAAGATGCTTCACCAGTCACCGCATAAACTCTTGTGTACTCTCAAGTTTTCGGTGTCTTCTGTCTATTCTCATCAACTTTTGAGTATTACTTTTCTCATCCTATGTCTATCTCACGCGCCCTACAAAAATTACAAAATACTTTTTCGGAATACAAAATCCGAAAATTCAAAATCTTGTCTGGATTACATATTCCAGACATCTTCGAAGTATAAAAGGAAGTTCACCCCCAATTTTACAGTTTCAAAATCTTGTTTATGGTTTGTATATTTATATGTGGTTGTCATTACTGCAGACTTGGGTGTATCAGCACTTCCGAGGTATATGAAGCAAGGATGTTTGGGAAAGATATAGGGAGAATCAGATCCACGCGTGCTGCTTTTTGTACCACAGTATGATTTGGGTACACCAGACCAGTACATAAACCATTTGGATGCGTTGGATCTGTCGGGCGTTGTCATGGCCCCATATGGAGAGCACCGTCAGGTAGGGGTGGGCAAAAAAACCAAAAACTGAACTGAACTGTTGAACTGAACTGAAAAAAACTGAACCATTACTAATAGTTCTGAAACTGAACTGAAACAGTTCAGTTCAGTTCAGTTCAGTTCGGTAACTAAAATTCAATTTCATTTGTTTTTTTCATATTTTTTTCAAAGGTATTAATAATAACAGTTCAGTTCAGTTCGGTTTGAAACAGTTCAGTTCAGTTCGAAATGCAAACAATTTAGTTCAGTTCGAAATGGAAACAATTCAGTTCAGTTCAGTTATTTTAAATTTAGCAAACAGTTCAGTTCAGTTCGGTTCAGTTTTCATTCCGAACTGAACCATGCCCACCCCTACCGTCAGACATGTCCGTTTGAGCAGGTCAGCCTTTACTCAAGATGGCTCAGATACGGATCCCGCTTGGTGAGATATATGCCGGAGCGGGTGCTTCGTCGGTTTGAGAGGGTTTAGACCATCCCGAGACATCCCGCTGAGAATGCACCTCCTGTGATTAATTTGGCGGAGATCACAAACCGCTTTCAGCATGCTCTTGATCATGTGCTGACACCTATGCAGTTCATGGTGTGGAGGTAGTAGAGGGATACATCGAGTGGTTTTATCACCAGTCTCATCCACACATGATTCTTCCTGACATTCCGGTACCAGTGCCGAGGCCACTGGAGTGTGAGGTCATTGATGCGCGTGCTGCTGAGGAGGATGGAGAGCATGGGTACTTACAACTTAGCGGAAGGTTGAGCCGCATCAGAGACCATGTGTATGTTGTGATGTTCAGTGATGTGGTGCTGCGAGGGTCTGAGGAATGGCAACATTTGGATGAGGTATTGAAAGAGGTGCATGATGGGAAGGTTTACCGTCGTCGGGGAGCAACTGAGGGTGACAGGGGTGCCAAAGGTGGTGGCAGGGGAAGTGGCGGTGGTACGGGTGTAGTTATGAGGGGTTGATTGTATTTTATTTAATGTTGATGTTTAAATATTTTGGATAATTATGTTTGATTAATGTTCAATGTTTGGATAATTATGTTGTGTTGTTGTTTGATTAATGCTATAAATTGATTATTTTTTTTGAAAAACTGGTCGAAATCACAAACAGTTGAGTGTCGTTGCTCTAAAATAGAGGCTCAACCAAAACAGATGGCTTCTGCCTCTGTGCTGATGCAGTTTGGCTTCCATAATCCAGATAGTTTTTATACTTTCCGGATTCCATAATCCGGAAACATCATTTCACACCCCATTTGTTGACTTTCGATGGGGTGATTTACACATTTTAGATTACATAATTCACAAAGTGTTAAAACTGTCTGGATTATAGAATCTGAATCCATCCATTGATCATTGGCATCAACATCGATCAGGGTGGTTTAAGTGCCAAAATCCATGAATTTGTCCGGAACTTATTTTCCGAAGGGCATCGAGATTATATAATCTGGACTAGGGGTATTTTTGAAAAAAATTGGGCGCGTGAGAATTCCACAGGGTGGGAAAAGTAATACTCTCAACTTTTAACATACGATACTCAGGGTTGTTTCTAGAGCTTTACGAGCCTTAGGTATAATATGAGAAAAAAGCTCTTATATAATACGTCATAAAAAAAATTTAGCTCATTGTTGTGATTTTGTTAGTTCTTCATTTTGTTTTTTTTTTTCCCGCTTTTCACTACCAAATATTTTTTTTAGGCAGAAAATAAATCAAATACTTTATAGACACCAAAACAAAATCAAATACCACAAAAAAGAACAATAGCACCTGCGAAATGATCAAGAATGTGTCACACATCGGTTTCATGATCTTGAATGCGTCTCGCATGATCTTGCAATATAATATTCAATTTTGAAATCCTTTCTATCAATTCAAGAAAGTTGACATTACAATATTGATATAATTTATTTTGCTGGAATCTTAGAAAGACAAGATTAAGATTAAGTTCGTATTCTCATTTTTAACTAAAATATAATCTTTTTGTTATGAAAATTATCCCAATTTCTTGGATAACAAATATCACCAATATTTTTAGAGAAATGTTAACTAGTGCCCCCGGGGCACTAGTTAAGGACTTTAAATGGCAACTATTTATGAAAGTCTGTGCAATAAAGTGCATTGGAAATTGAAATCTTTGACATTTTTAAAGAAAAATTGCTTAATTTAGTATGCTTAAAGAGTGCCCCGAGGGCACTCGTTAACAAGACCCATATTTTTAATATTAGTGAGACACATTATTAGGAACAAAGGGCCAAAAAAATATCTCAAATTTCTTGCATAATAAATTTTTTGTTACATTAGTAAGAAAAACCAATTTTTTTTATAGGAAGGGTGTATATAGAAATCTGTGTTATATGAGGGTATATATAGCAAATCTCTATAAAAGGGCTTAAAATATTAACAGACTTGAGCCAAGCCCACAATCATGTAAATATTTGGGTCTTTCAGTAAACTTTGTTATATAAACCTCCAATATACCAAATATTTCTATATACACCCCCTTCTTAAAAAAAAATTAGAGCCCCTAACGACATGGCCCCTAGGCCATATGCCTAGGGCCGGCCCTGACGATACTTTCCCCAACAAATGTGTTTTGTTAGGAGTGTTACTTTTTCCACCCTATGTCTTTCCTCGTGCGTCCTATTTTTTTTTCCAAAATTACCCTCAGAGCCTTCCGGATTATATAATCTGAACACGTCCGGATTATATAATCCGGATTACACCAGTACACAGAACTGAAACAAATTTATATGTCATTGTGGTTTATATCATTGTTTTTCAATAAATCAATATATATGTATGTATAAAAGGCAATTAACTTAAATATTATATCAAAATATATATATCATTATACCAAAAAAGAGTTGAATTTATATCATTACACATTTCACCTAATGATATACATTTCAAATAAACTAATGATATATATCTAATCTATGGCGCCGAAAGATCAATGGGACTATCATCCACTTTAACCTTCACATCAGGACCAGGACCAACCCTCTTATCGGGATCAAGATTTTCAATAATGTACAATTCTTCATCATCTTCTTCCATCTCTTGACCCGCCGTCCGACTTAGCTCATTATAATCTACCATCAGGATGGCATATCTATCATGTCAGCTTTGTGCATCCTCTCGATGATCTTGTCTCCATAGATTACAAGTGGGAGGAATCGGGCAATCATCCTTCAAATCCAATGCCATAAAATGGTTGTCATTCACATATACGAGACACATCAACCGACCGATACATGTCGGCAGTGGACCACATAGAGGGAAATAGGTTGTCGAGTGCCCTAACCCAATGGACAACACAACAACCGTTTGGTTGAATTTCTGTGCGATGAGGAAACCCATATCCGGCATGGTCATCCATTTATCTCGTGGTGCATTGCCAATACCGACGTAGGATAGAGCGTTAGAGACCTCTTTATACCGCCTATCATCATTAATCATCCTCCAATAGCGGGCATTTTCTACACCGACAAGCTCTTTGTAAAGGTTGTACCAATTAGTTGGTGATCATCACTAGTCAAGTTACGTAGGACCGCAACTGCTCAAAACCCACAATGGCCATCACCAGGTACATCTGTAACCTTTTCAATAAAGTCATGCATCCAAATTGGGATTTGGTCTTTGTGTGGTATGTCGACTTTAACGGGTGTTGGCATCTTCAGATTTTTTGGAGTTGGCTTAGGAGGAGTAGGAGACATGTTGCTTTTCCGTGCACTCTTTCTAGTCGTCCCTGTTGATCTTGTCTGTGAACCCTGTGTCTCTTGCTCCTGGGAGTCAACAATCTCCCAAAGCGAAGGGGACCGCCTTGTCGATCGAATGCTTTGGTTATATTTCTTAGGAGCTCCTTTGGTTGTAACCTTATTTGGTGGTGGACGCATAAAGGTGCTCTCCAATAAAACAAATTGTTGAAATTGTTCCTTCATATGCAACTTCATGTTGTAATCGGCGTCCTTGAACCGAGCCTACAATGTGTAAAACAATTGTCATTTTGGTTGTGGCTGAAAAATAGGCATAAACATGCATTCTGGTCTGTGCACTGATAAGGTCCAGATTTCAAATTCCGGAACACATATGAAAATGCAGAACTTCCCTATACACTCTTTGCATGAGCCTTAAATGCACTTGCATGGGGCGTAAATGTTACCTTTCAGATTATATAATCCAGAATTCAACAATATGGTCCAGATTATATAATCCGGATTGCACCAAGTATAGGAAATTAAAACAGAAATCCTGGGCAGAAGTTAAAGTAACACAGTTTTCTAAAAATATACGTGAAGAATATCCCATTATGGCAATAGAGAGATGTCTGCTTTATGAAGCTTCGGGTCAACCTCGTACTCGAACCTCAACCTCTTCTAGTGAGTGTGATTTTCATCCAAACGGAGGGCGGTGCCGTTCTTGATCTTCAAACCAATCATACACACACACGATAATTCGTAAGTGATCAAACTTAAACAACCACATTTTGATATATCCGTACCAATTTCAAGTGCTTTATTATACTACTACGAGATGATGCAAAGCTTCCCTTAACATATTCCGGATCAACCTAGACCACAACACCTTTCCTTTGAACCTATGTTTAAGCATTATTATGTTCGTCTGAAACGAAGCATGTCTTGCGGTATGTTGCAACTCTAGCATGTAATGAACGGATTGCCAGTTTGTACTCAAATCACCCATACTACTACTTAGATACTTTTTCAACCGAGCGTGTGCCGAATCAGCTCTGTTTGTTGTAGTATTCCCCATATGAAGGTTTTTGTCAACCCAAAACCTCACAAACTTCTCCTTAACCAGATCCAAAATTGTCTTTTCAACATAATCCAAAAACTTAGGAAATTTTGCACATACAACTTTGAACCGGGTCCAATTATCAATATATGCTTCCTCCGTTTCGGAATTCACAATATCCAACCATACAGCCATCACGGTCTTCACCACCGAAGCAGGCTTGATCGCTTCCCCATTCTTGCCTTTGAGATCCTTCACTTTACAATCCAATTTACACTTTGCCCTCACATTTTGTACAATGTGATATGAGCACAACAAAGTAGTAGCTTTAGGGAAAACCTTTTCCACAACATTGATCAAAGCATTGTCCCGATCAGTGACAACTACTTTGGGATAGAGATCTTTGGAGTGCAACATCTCACGACACCTCTTAAGAGCCCAATAAACATTGTCTTGCCTCTCAGATATCATATAAGCAAAAGCAAAAGCAATAGAGAATGTTTTCATGGTAGAGGTGTTACCGACAAACTCAAACAATGGAAGACGATACTTGTTGGTCTTATAGGTGGAATCCAACACAAGCACGGTGGAGAACGTGTTAAACAACTTGATAGAATTCAGATGTGCCCAAAAAACATCACTAACATCATCAGAATCACGATACTTTCTACAATGATACACGTAACCATTATAAACCAAAGACTTCAAGAGATGTTGCATGTCATTCCTCGTACCCCTAATGGACCGCCTATAGTTGTGACATGCATTATAAACGTGTTTGATAGTAGTTGAAGTGGTACGGTTCCTCTTCTGTAAGTTGGTTAACATTTGCCTCGGAGGAATGTTTGAATCCACTATCTCTTGAAGGTGAACACGTTTATATGGGTTTAGACGACCGACGGTTTTACGACCTTTCAAAACATTTGTCATGTCATGGTTGTGTTTACCATCACCAACTTTGAGGCTCCAATCACCACCAGTCAACAAGTAACCTCTCAGCCGAAACGGACACTCGCATTTAACCGAACCAGCTATCTCGCACCGGCTCTTTCTCTTGTACTCGGTGTATGAACCTCCCCTTTCACATATCAAAGTAACAAATGCGCTTCTTCCATTGCCACCGTTTTCGGATTTACCAATAACAGTGAAAAACCGAGCTTCCTAGCTTTCTCTCGAACCCACTCAAACAAATCATTTCGTGTTGCAAACTTCTGTGTAGTGGTAAAATGTTCTCGCTGATCAATACAAACAACAACAACTAGAGGTGATACAACATGAGGAATAGGAGGAGGAACATCCTCTACTTTCGCATCGCCTAAAGAAATTTCAAGTTTCGGTGGTGGTGGTGGGAGATTCTCGGATTTGGCAATTCCGGAACCATGCACATCTTCAAGTAAAAGAAGCGGCAACGCAATACAAGGTTTAATCTCAGGTGGATCATCATTTGGGGCATCAACCGGAACAACCATATCTGAAAACAGTGTCAGGCATAGTCAGAAAATGAACACAATTTCTGTACTAGTGCAATCCAGAATTCGAAATCCGAACCGCATGAATGCAGTCCGGATTTAACATTCCGGAACGGTACAGTACAGATCATATGACGTGATCAAAAGAAAATCGCCTAAAAAATGAATGAGGGAAGGTTTATATACACATTACCTTTGCATTCAAACGAAAATGATGATGTTAACCTCCCTTGATGGCCAGATTGCTGCTCCAAACCACGTTTTCGCCCTAAATGGTGTGTTTTTAGAGGTGTAGGAAGTGTTTGTGATAAAGGGGTTGTGCTTCAGCTAGAAGTTAAGCGGACAATTAAAAAATATAAAAACATGAGTTGTTATATTCATTAAGTGAGGTATGAACCCCAGACCTTGCATATTTCGTCCCTTAAAATAATTTTACATTATCGTCCCTTATTAAAAGCTTTACATTATCTATGTTAGTTTTTTTGGTGGTAGCCGGGGTATGAACCTCGAACCTTACATATATTATGCATTACCCCAACCAACTGAGTTAAGCGAACATCGGTGTCTATTATTTAAACTCTTGTAAGTTAGTTTCAAACATTACAAATTTAATTAGCATTGTAAACTATAAGCTATTTGCTACAAAGTTCCACTATCTTTTTGCCAAAAAAATAAATAAACAGAACCTATCCGAGCAACAAAGAGAATACATCCATCTCATTTCATTTTATATTCATGAATCAATATATCATTCAACCAATGCAAACAAAATCAAATCTACAGCAACAAAAAACACAACATGCGAGCAATAAGAACACTTTCATGCGAAAACAACAAACGAATTCTCACAACCTTGTACAACAATCTCCAAACACCTCGGAACCCACATTCCCCTCTTCGTTTCCTCGAAATTCATCATCAAAGATTCCTTCACTCACATCATGACTCATCATCACAAGCTTCATTCATCCAAAACCTTCTCAAATTCCGCAGAGACAAACCCACAGAACAAATCGAACGAGCTCTTAACCTCACCGGAATCCACCCCGACAACAACCTCGTCCTCGAAGTTTTGCAACGGCACCGTTCCGATTGGAAACCAGCGTTTATATTCTTCAAATGGGTCACCAAAACCAACAATTTCACACCTAGTTGCGAAGTATACAATGAAATTATCAACATCCTTGGCAAAATGAAGTGTTTCGAAGAGTTACACCAAGTGCTCGATGAAATGTCGCAAAGAAAAGAATTTATCAATGAAGAAACATTTTCCATTTTAATTCGTAGGTTTGTGGCTGCACATAAAGTGGAGGAAGCTATTAACATCTTCTACAGAAGGGAAGAGTTTGGATTGGATAATGAGCTTGATTCAGATGCTTTTCGGACTCTTTTGATGTGGATGTGTAGATACAAGCATATTGAAGAAGCTGAAACTTTGTTTCATAGGAATTTGAATAAGTTTGGGTTTTGTCGTGATATAAAGACATGGAACGTGATTCTTAATGGTTGGTGTGTTTTGGGGAATACACATGAAGCGAAGAGGTTATGGAAAGATATAATAGCGTATAAATGTAAGCCTGATATTTTCACATATGCAACTTTTATTAAGGCGATGACTAAGAAAGGGAAATTGGGAACTGCTTTGAAGTTGTTCAACGGAATGTGGAAAGATGATAGTTGTAAACCTGATGTTGTAATATGCAATTGTGTGATTGATGGTCTTTGTTTTAAGAAGAGGATTCCTGAGGCATTGCAGGTTTTTCTTGACATGAAGGAACGGGGTTGTTTACCGAATGTAGCTACTTATAATTCGCTGATTAAGCATCTTTGTAAGATAAGGCGAATGGAGAAGGTTTATGAATTGCTAGAGGATATGGAGAGGAGGAGCGGGGATTGTTTGCCTAATGGTGTTACTTATAGTTACTTGCTACAGTCATTGAAGGCACCGGAAGAAGTTCCCGCAGTTTTGGAGAGGATGGAGAGAAATGGATGTGCAATGAGTGATGATATCTGCAATTTGGTCTTGAGATTGTATATGAAATGGGACGATCTTGATGGATTGAGAAAAACATGGGATGAAATGGAGAGGAATGGATTGGGACCGGACCGACGATCGTATACCATTATGATTCATGGACACCATGAAAATGGGAGGACAAAGGATGCTATGCGTTACTTCCGGGAGATGACATCTAAAGGGATAGTGCCGGAGCCAAGAACTGAGAAACTAGCGATTTCCATGAACGGACAGTTGAAGGAGAGAACAGAAAAACAAGAAGGAGTTGAAGTAGAGGCCTCTAATGTTTGAGGTATTGGAATGTTGGTCCAATTGAAAGAGTTGTTCAATGTTTTATGCATATTTGTAGTTATAATTGGCAGCTAGAGTTTTTTTTGAACTACATTTAGATAATCTAGAATTTGCTAGGACTTGAAACATGGGTAAAGCATCAGAGTGGGAAAGAATTGTAGCCTTCAATATATATATAGCCTGAAACATTAATCGTGCATGTTCATGTAACATCAATAGTTATTATTATTTTTTTGTTGAAAAAATCGGTCAAAATACTTGATGAACAATAAATTACCTATCAAACAACCTCCTCCCCACTTGCACCGTCTCACAGTAGCACATCTATTTGACAGTGAAACAAACTCATGGAACATGTACTTGATTTCGGTTATTTTCAATGCAAAAGATGCTGCAGCTATATTGCGAATTCCCCGTCAAACTCGAGATAACACGGATTCTACTATTTGGTACTTAACTAACGCATGCTGGTAATTGCCTCTGCATTTTGGTACTTAACGCATGATGGTAATTGCTTCTGCATGGAGCAAACCTTGCATCGAGCTCCAATTGAAGGGAACTGGTCTCTAATATGGAAGCTTCCTATTCCATCAAAGGTGAAGCATTTCTTCTGGAGGATGGCTCGGGATTACCTACCGCATCGTGTAAACCTCCTGCATCGAGGAGTCCCTTGTTCTTCAACCCGTGCTATGCACATTTTATTCAGCTGAAGATACTTTGCACATTTTATTCAGCTGTGTACAAGCAACAATGTGCTGATAGGAACTCAAGCTATGGGATCTCCCGCAACCTCTATTTATCCAGTTGCATGATTTCACAAGTTTCTTTTTAAGTTTTTTAGTATCATCATGGCGGATGCAAATCTGTATTGTACAAAACCAAATGAAGGGTACATTAAATGTAATATAGACTGTGCTAATTTTATCAATGAGCACAAGATGGCATTTGGAATTTACTTTCGAGGGTTTCATGGAGAATTTATCATAGTCAATTCATCTTGGACAAATGCTCATTACTCAGTGGTAGAAGATGAGGCCTTTGCTATCCTTCTTTCTCTCTAGATTGCTGAAATTCTGGGCTTCACTCATGTCTGCTTTGAATCAGATAGCAAAGTAATTGTGGATGCTGTTAAGGATTCCAGATGCTACAATAATGAGTTCGGCAATTGTGTGAATAGGTGTCTCGAAATTATAGCTGCTCATGGTGATTATTAGCTAGCTTTTGTTAGGAGGTAAGTTAATAGAGTTGCTCACAACATAGCTAGAGCAATAATATTAGAGTTTAGCCCTATGCTTTTTACTCTATGCCTATGTGTATTTCTTTTCTAAATCATGATGAAATGCAATAATCCTACTGAATTAAAATCTGTTATATAACATATTGATAATTGATAATGTTATACATTTATAATCAATAAAGTATAACAATGTAAGAATAAGATATACTACTTCGGACTTTATTCTAAACAAACAAAAAAATGCATTCATTTGTTGGACTCAAAATATAACAATAACATATCTACTTCAGACTCTATTATAAAAAAAAAATGCATTCATTTGTTGGACTCAAAATATAACAATAAGATATACTATTTCGGACTCTATTATAAACAAAAATAAAAATGCACTTTTTTATAACAAAAAAAAAAGCATTCCTTTGTTGGACTCAAATATAAACAAATGTCAACTAATTTATTTACATTTAATGTTATTATCTAAAAATACCCTTACATTAATTCTTAATGTTGTAAGGGGATGACCATTATAATTAGGGATAGGTTAGGAAATGCTTTTGTCTATGTTCTTCTGGGGCTATTTAACACACAATCCTCGCGCTTAGGATTGAATCTTTAGAGCATGATGTGAGTGGCCGATAGCGGAAATCTAATAGCAGATGATCTAACGAATTTTGATAGACTGTGATATCATATTAAAATTTAAGTTAGGCCTTAAACTTACACAACCGGGTTGTAAGATAGCAAGTGTCTTTACTACATAGAAATCCATGTTTACACAACCGGCTTGTAAGATAGCGAGTGTCTTTACTACATAGAAATCCATGTTCGGGGAAACATTTTTAGAATTGCACATTCTGACATACAAATTATTTGGAAACGTATTTAAAATGACATAAAATTAGTGATTTTTATGTATGAGTAGTACATCTGAGTGCGACAAAAACTTTTTCTTGAGTTTCCATTCTTAAGTCTATATCTACTAGTAATGGTATACAACTTGATTGTGGAACTCAATAGCAATTCCTCAATGGAATCGGCCCAAACTTTAGGCCCCTTACAAGGTTCTTAAAGTAAGAATTTTTGAGCAAGCAAGACCTCCCTAACAAGGTCACTAATTTATCCCATGGAGATCGTTCTTTAGACACCTAACAATTGCTCACATAAATTTAAAAAAATTGCCTCGAACGATAGTTAACTACCGTTTGTTGTCGAATGGTAATTGACTATCGATGAGAGATGAGAGTGTTTTAAGTGTCTGTTTAATGGTTAGTTGATTCCCCAACATATAGCTATTCAACCATTTTGTACCAAGAACTTTTTAAAACGACTCACCTCTTATAAAATTAATCTCGATTTAGTAGAAGTACACTAATTGGTCGAGTAACCATAGTATTTGGTTGAGTAGCGTCAAGCTTAAAGGGCGACGTCACTCTAGCTAGTCGAGTAACCATAATATTCGATATTGAGCATTACCTAAATGGAGCATACCTGAACTCAACATAATGCATGAGTACTTGGGCGTGTAAAGAGTCACTTTGGTGTTTTGGAGGAAAAGTCTAAATCAATTGAAGGATACTACTTCCGTTCTAAAATACATGTCATATTTATACAATTGACACTATTCACATAACTTAATTTAATCATATTTTCTAACTAATATACAAATACAAATGTTAACACGTAAGATGTTGTTCAATTTATCTCGATAAATATTTTTAAAATATTAAACTTTTATAATTGTTTATTATAAATAATTAAAGATATTAACAATCAAATCAAAGTTGTATATTGATATGTGTGAAATGTTTAACCGCAACATGTATTTAAAAACGGAGGAATAATTTTGGTTTGATTCAATGAAAATTTTCTCATGAAATCTAGACCAAACCAAATCAATGAACATGTTGATTCACTTCAATCGCGGTTTTTTAATTCTTATAAAGTTTTTCTATAAATTCCAAAATTTTATTTTTAATCTTTATAATTTTTTTCTTTCACTTTTAGTTCTTACAATATTTTTTGTCAAAGTTTTGGTAATATGATTGTATACACTCTTACTCTTACCCCTGTCCACGTGAATATGCACCTGTATCATTCTAGTTTCTCTAATTTATCAACGAATTATGTATAAAAATTATATTATTTTGAAATAATTTTGAATTTGAAAGTGTAAAATGGATTCCTAATATGGACTTTGGAACAGTGCTGACTTCGTACCAGTCAGAGTACTCTAATCGACCGACACACGGTAGCAAAGTAGTAGCAGCTATTCACAACCAATGTATCAAACGGCGCAAAATGACCCCACCTTGTTGCCATCCAATCTACTAACAATTTATTGGGACTCCCAACATTACTACTGCTGCTGCATGCATTTTACTTACTAATCTAATTAGAGTTTCATTTTCTTTCCTGGACTAGATATTAACCGGACCACGAACAACTATAAAGATTAATTCATAAAACAACTATAAAGATTTCTATACCCTCACCCTAGAATCCACCTAAGTTAATATCTATAAATGTTAACGTTATAAATATATTAGAATCAATTATGTAACTTTTTATTCAAAAAAAAAATTAGAATCAATTATGTGACTTTAAAATTAGTTGTAATAAAAATCAAATATTATAATGATTTTTTTAAAGGAAATACTTATAATGATTAGGATTGTTTGACGGTATAAAACACTTTTTTTTAGTAGATAGTGCTCACACAATTAAATGTGGAAAAGTGTGGTGTCCGGGGTTCAAACCCCGACCCCTGCATAAATTATGCAATGTCCTGGCAATTGAGTTAAGCTCACGGGGACCGATATAAAACACTTTAATAGTGTATATGAATTTCTTTTGAAAAAAGTAAGTATAAATTAACGTGTATAAAACACGGGGACCGGTATAAAACACTTTAATAGTGTATATAAAACACTTTAATAATATATATTTAACCATAAGTAAGAACAAAATTTTGTTTGATATTCTAAAAGTTCCTCCCATCTAGAATATAAGTAAGAACAACATAACATTTGATATTCTAAAATATAAGTAAATGTTAATAACGTTTATAATTTTTTTATGGTTTATATATACGTTTAGTTCCTGCAAATAGGGGTCATTTGAATTTTGGTCCCTGAACTTATTAATTATTTTAAATCGTCATTGCAAAATTTAATCATTTGAAATTTAGTCCCTCAACCCAATTAATCACTGCCACGCCACTAATCAGTTTACATGGCACTGTTGATTGGTTCAATGTGTGCATGAGTCAGCAAAAGGTGTGGTGAATGGACAAAAATACCCTCGAACTCATTAGACCAACAAGGAATAACAAAACTACCCCTCTATTCTTCTTCTCAAAACCTTTTTCCCCATCTTCTCTTCTCTACTCTGCAACTGGTTCCCTTATTCTTCATCCTCTTCCCTTCTCGTTCACTTATTATTTCTTCTCTGCTCTCTCTTCTTCCTCATTCCTCTTCCTTCATTGCAAACCTTAAAAACCAGAATCATTATCCCCTCTCTCTCTCTCTCTCTATCTATCTATCTATCTATCTATCTATCTATCTATCTATCTATCTATCTATCTATCTATCCTCTCGCTTTCCCTCTATTTCACCTCTCCATCCATTTCACGACCACAACCACGACCACCCACCCCTCCCTCTCTGTTTCACTACTATCACCATGGAACAACTGAAGCCAGAAATGAACATTGAAACTCACAACCCCAACAGAGAAGCCGCCAGAGCAAAGGGAGCCGGAGCGGAACCGCCAGGCACAAAATCATCGTCCGATAGCATGAAGAAATCATACATTGGAGTCTGGAATTGGTCACGAAATCAATGTTAACATATTCTCCTCACGAACACCGTTCGAATACGTACTTCAATTATTATCCTTCTTCCGTTTCTTAAGTTTATCAGAAAAAATGGGTTTAACAATTATGAAAAATGGATTTATCAGAGTGATTCTGAGTTGGGTTTATGAATGAATATGTATTGTTCAATTTGGGATTGCTACTTATGAATCTGATTTGGTGTTAATTTTATTACTTCAACTTCTGAAAAATTGGAGAAGATGAACATTGCACCATGCCTCGTTCAATGGAAGAAGAAGGATGAAGAGGGTATTTTGGTCATTTCCTATTTGACATTGGGGGTATTTTTGTCCTTTCACATCATATTTGATGAGTCAGCAACTCATTGGACCAATCAACGGCAACACATCTGGAATATACGAGGTTCATCAGATTTTACTCAATATTAGTAATGTAACCTTCTAAGTACTTACTACTAGGGTCAACTCTCTTTCAATATCTTTCGTCTAGTTACTAACTAATTCCTTACTGATAGGTAGATATAAATATCAAGATAAAAGCATCAATATTAGGCTCTGTCACAACCTAAGTACCTAATCTAGGGTTGTTCTCCTTTGAAACAAACTCATCCTAATAAAACTTAATAGCGAACAAAAAATAAACTAAAACAAACGACATTAAATTAAATAATTATCAAACAAAACAAATAGAGGTTCGTCTTAGAACCTTAGCCTATAAATAACTAGTTACACATGATAACGAAGACAAAATACAAAAAGATAAAAACATACCCTAGAAAAGATAAGGAGAATATAGAACTCCTCCTGAACCTCTCTGAATCGCCTTCCTCTTGAACTACTCCAGTTTTGAACGAGAAATTATGAATGAGGAAGACGGTATTTATAGGGAAATTTCCACCTAACTTGAGCTAAAAACATGGGCTTTTAGGGGCAAAAAAGTCACAAAAATGACTTTTTTCGCAAGGTATTGGGCGCCTAGCGCCCCTTCTGGTGCGCTTGGGTGCTTCTGTGTGTGTTCCGGTGCTGAAATGTCTGTATTTTTTTTTCCTTTTTAGGTGTTTTATTCAATGTAAGATGTCTTGGAACTTTGAAACATAATTTCTCCCTATGTAAAGTCTTCTGAGGCCTCTTGAATCCTCATTTTTCATCTTCCCAAGGACTACATAAATCTTAAAATGTCTTGTTTTGCCTGATTTGCTTGATATCTTCGTAAATTACATCAAGAACACCTTAAAATTGCTATGTTTCGGGAAGAATAGAATTACAGACTCAAATATTGAAAACAATACAAATGTCCCGAAAATCATAGGCAATTGATCTAATACTCCCCTATTTTGCTGGTAAAACCTACTAAAATTGAATAAAAAAACATGATAAAAATAACGTAAGATGACATGACATCAACCTGACGAATCAATAAGATGACAACCAAATACACTATGTTCTTAGACAAGTTGTATAAAAGGGATTCATTCTACGATGTCTAAAGGAAGAAATATTGAAACATAAAAAAAAAGAATAATCAAGAATAGTGATGTAGGAAGTCCATAGAGGAATATGCAGAAGTCACATTGGCGGCAGATCCTTGGGTAGAAAAATTCGTCGAGCATGTTTTTGCAATAAAAGATGCAATAAAATTCAAAGTTAATGAAACATACACCACACCCCAGCAGTGGCACTAACTTCAGTGGAATTCCCCATGGCTTTTCTACCAAAGGGGAGTTGACATCTTGAGACCTTTCCCACGAGCACTGGCATAACTCAACTTTCTGATTGTGGGGGTCGACTATTTTTCAATGTGGATTGAGGCCGAATCAGTAGTAACAATCATGGCAAAACGAATGCACAAGTTTTACTAGAAGAAGATCATATGTAAGTTTGGCTTACCAAAATACATTGTATCTGATAAAAGAACCCAATTCACAAGCTCCCTGGTGATAGAATTTTTGTGAAAATTTGGGTATCAAAACAAATTCATTCGTTGGTACATCCACATGTAAATGGGCACAAGTGGATTCAGCTAAAAAGTCATCCTTAACAGAATCAAGAAGAAGTGAATGGCTGGTGGGCAAAAGATCTCCTTCCGATATTATGGTCTTCATACAACTCTCCGTTTGTTGAAAGGGGAAACTTCATTTAAGTTAGTATATTGCAGGAAAAAGTAGAGAACGAGCTTGTTTTGATGAACAATCAAAATGTGCTCGACGAACTAATATAAATGGCTCATATCTAGGATTTTCCACTAGAGTACGAGCAGTTAGGAGATTCGTCTCCAAGGTAGTTCTAAGAGAAATGAAAGAAGGTGACCTACTCCTCAAGAGTCATATGGTCTCCGTATAAGAAGGTAAGCGGAGTCCTAACTGAAAAGGTCCTTAAAGGGTCAAGGAAAAAATTGCACGCAAAGCAGATTAATTAGAAGTTCTGAAGGGTGAAGCACTTTCAATAACTACACACTTGGTCAACCTACATTTTTATTTCAGTTAAATTGCTATTTGTTTTATGATTAAATAAGTGGATCATCTTTTTCTCCAAAACAGGAGTTTTTAACAAGGTATGCACTATTTGTTTATATGTTGGATAATTTGTTTTGGTAGTAGGATGATCACTCTTTATATGGAAAAGTTTTTAATGAGGCGCCACTTGATTTTCACATGCTTAAGTTTCCTTTGACCTTCTTTTCTAGTAGGCAAAAAGGAGACAACACTCAAATCAGAAGTCCTTTCTCAATAGATCGAGCACCATAACACTCCCTCAATAGGTCAAACACCGCAAGACTCTGCCAGTAGGTTGAGCATTAAAAAACTCTTTCAATAGGTCGAGCACCATAATACACCCTTGATAGGTCTAGCGTCACAAGACTCCCTCAATAGGTCGAGCACCATAAGACTTTTCCAATAGGTCGAGCACTATAAATCTCCCTCAATAGGTTGAGCACCATAAGGCTCCCTCAATAGTATAGCACCAGAGGATTCCCTCAATAAGGAAAATTGCAATAAAAGGGTGAACTGACGATAAAGATAGATAAAAACATACAAAAGATGAGTATTTATGGAAACACTAATCTAATACATCATCTGATTACCATTTTAAGCAAAATCCTACTTTTTATATTCATTGAATAAATGATGTATTTATTTAATGAATCTGAAAAGTATATCTAATTTTGTTTATAACAGTGACCGGATGATATATCACACCAGAGAAAAAATGTTTTGACGAAACATGTTAAAAATATATACACCCAATAGAAACATCTTAACCGGTGGTCCGAAGTGGAATCAAAACTAAAAAAGTTCGATCCACTTCCTAGTGATATTTTAAGCACCTCACATTTCTTGAGTTCGTGCTTTGGGTGGGGGGATGTTGTGTACTGAATTGTTGGCTCAATCCCAATCAAGAAGGGCTATTAAATCACTTAGCTCTTTACATATAAAAAAAATTACTCTATCAAATATCAATCACAAGTCTAAATTTAAGAAAAAAAAATGCCACATTATCAGAATTCCCTATCACGTCGTTGTCTCATGTTTGTCCGACTGTTAGAGAGATATAATATGCGTTTTTATTTTTATGTCAGTTATTTTTAGATTTTGGGTATATTATGGAGTTATTAAATCACAACAATTTTTTTTAATTCCCATAATTTTTGGAGGGAGTCTTATATTTTGGAAGTAAATGCAAGTATTCTTCTTCTTTTTTTACAAAAGAATGAGTCAAAAATTTACCCAAGAAGTGTCTAAAATAAATACTTTTATTTTCCGTAATCAACTTCACCAATGTTATTTAATTTGATAATGAAAATTTTCCATAATAATTGGTGTTGAACTGCTGGTCATAAATATCTTAAATTAAAATTAAAATTTTACCCACCCTCTCTTCTCATCTTCTCGACTCAGCTCAAAGTCCAATGCGCCGTAGCCAGAGGGCGGCGGGAATGACATAAGCTTGTCGTCACGCGCGATTGCAATCTCTCTCGAACCACGCGCTTTCTCGTCTTTTTTTAAAAAAAATTTAAAATAAAAAACAAAGTAACTTTTGAGGAAAATTGTGAGACACACTTTTTAACGGCACCTTTTAATTTTGGGTGTTGCAAACCGGTGCACTTAGGATACTGGTTAAAAAACAATAATTTTTTTTGAGAGAGGTTAAAGAACAATAATATTAATGAGTCCCACTTAATTTACTTTAATTAAAGTAAAAAGTTTGTCAACTTAATTAAAATAGGAAAATGCTGCATTTAATACTCTTTAGAATCATTTTTTTCCTTTTCCATCTTTCATTTCATTTGAACAGCACGCGCTTCTTTTCATTTGAATCTTTTGTTTTTAATCCACTTGCTTCCTTTCATGTCTTAATGTCTTCACAATTTTTTTTTCCTGTGAATTTTAATCTAATCGAGTTTTTTTTCTGTGATTTTTTTTAATCATTTTTTTTCAAACCAATTCACGTAAAAACCTATACTCAAATCAGTTTTTTTTTTCCATGAAAAAACCTATTGTTATTTTTTAATTAAAAGCTGTGGAAATAATCCACTTGTTTGAATAATACCTAATAAATTAAGCCTAGAAAAGAAACAGCGTACAAAACAAAAGAGAGATTGTATTCCTGCATAATTGAAAATGGTGGAGAGATAATACCTAATAAGTTGCTTTAAAAAAAAGAAAAACTAATAAGTTGGAAGAGTCATGTGGTTGTGCAATTAACGTAATTGAGAGAGTCATAGGGAAACTTTAATTAGTTTTAATTTGTTGACTTATTTTACACTTTAATTGTGATAAAACAAGTGAAACCCACAATTAATTGTTTTTTAACCGGTGCTCCGAGGACACTGGTTAACATTGCCCTTTAATTTTTACTCAAAAAAGTCAATCGGTATCGTTTTGTCTATATCTTGTAAGAAAACACCGGTTCATAGCATTGAACCAGTCGGTTTAGCCTTGTCTATCAATTTTCAAATTCTCAATCAATCAACAAAAAACAACAAGTGTGTCACTATCTGCAATGAGTTTTTTTTTTTTTTTTTATTTATATAAGGTTGTTGACGCAAAACGCATCAACTATAAATTAAAAAAGAAACCAAAAAGAAAGGGGGACATAAAGCCTTAACCTTTCAACGATTTACAAATCTGTAACAGGGTAAGCCTAACCTATCCCTAACCTAACCTATCCCTAATGTAATCAGCTCTAACTTGTAAGTAAATCTCATTCATCCATAAAAAAGAATTACACGACATACCAATATTTGCTAATCTATCAGCACAACAATTACCTTCCCTAAAAATATGCGTGACCAAAAAGTTCATCTGCCTTGATAGAGAAAGACAATTATCCCATCTAGTTCTGATTCTCCAGGGAACTAAGGAGATAGATTTGAAGGCCAGCAGGACTAACATAGAATCAGTCTCTAACCAAAAATTAAACCAGCCTTTACTATGAACAATCTCAATAGCCTGCATGGCACCTGATAATTCAACAAATAAAGAGGAGCCTAAACCCAAGTTTTGAGCAAAACAACCTATACATTCAGCTTCGTTGTTTCTGAAGATACCACCACACGCAGCCTTCAATGGAATACCACCGGCTGCACCATCTGTGTTACATTTAATCCAGTCAAAAATAGGTGGATGCCATAAGACTTCAATGATCTTTGGGGCCTTAGGGGGATGAATAGAAATATTAAAAGTTTTAAGAATACTAAACTTAGTAATAGAATTATAAGCAGTTTTGCTTGTATTGTTACCAGACAAAGAAACATTAACAACAATCAAATTAATAGCAACTCTCCAGTGAATTTTCTTGTTTGAGAATCTTGATTGATTCCTCACATACCAAATAACATGGAAGATATTGACAAGAATGACTTGAATAACAACTTTGCAATGAGGGGACCATCTTCCATCCGTCAAATGCCAAACATCCTCAAAAGAGTTGAATTGAAGCCTACTATTGAGAACAGAAGCTAGCCAACTCCATAAATTATGGGCAAAACTACAATGAAAGAAAAGATGGGTGGCAGTTTCATAAGTCTTGTAGCAACAACTACACATAGAGGCTAAAGACATTCCCCTCAAAGCAAGTTGATCATCGGTGGGAGTCCTTCCATGCATAAATCTCCAAGCTACCAAAGATTTAGAGGGAGGAATGTTAGAAGACCAAATAGCTTTTGACCACTTAACCTTTTGAGAATGAGAGGCTTTGAACACATAAGCTTCTTTAAGAGATAATTCACCATTATTAGAGTGTTTCCATATCCATCTATCAGAAGTCGGATGCATTGGAAGAGTAACTTGAGCCACAAGATTAGCCAAAGTGGGAAAGTAAGATAGCAGAAACTGTGGAACCTCCCATTGACTATTACGGATGAAATCACAAACCTTGGCAGATAGGCGACCAGAGATATGTGGATTATGATGAAGTTGATGGGATAAAGGTTCCCCACACCAAGAATCATTCCAAAAATTAACAAAAGTTCCATCACCAATTAACCAAGTGGAATTAGCACTAGAAATAGAGAGTTCCAACTTCATGCTACTCCACAAAGAGGAATATATATGGTAAGAAATAAACTTACCATTCTTCAAAATTCTAGCTCTAAGAAAGTTGGC
>Ga0228710_1000843_pt1 | contig 42756 bp, 24 predicted proteins | sample MedpolnodulmetaG_FD_177995 | JGI IMG/M metagenome (GOLD analysis project Ga0228710, IMG submission 177995) | Root nodule microbial communities from Medicago polymorpha collected in Santa Monica, California, United States - pink nodules | ecosystem: Host-associated > Plants > Roots > Nodule... | reverse complement strand
TTAATGGTGCGAGACATCGACGATTAAACGATACAATTGAAGTCACCATATTATTTGGACACGAATAATATTGACGAGGGATACGTGGTAATATCGAATGAAAGCTAGAATCCATGCATGATCATTATGTTACGTGTGACGCTTGATTAAGGAACCCTAATCCTAACAAGTTTTACGCCCTATCAATCTCAAGTCTTAATTTTATAACGTAGATATTTAGGTTGTAAACAAACAAACAAATTATCTATCAAACTTAAGATGGTAATTGATATCGAACAATCTAGGATATCGCACTAGTCCCTGAGGAGACGATACATAAATACTTACTTTTGATATACGTAAATATGCTACATCAATAATATAAGAAGGAATAGATTGGAGTACCGATTTGATCAACACTTCTCTTCCGGCTTTAGAAAGGCACTTGCTGCTCCAAGAGTTTATTTTGTGCCAAATGCGGTCCTTAATGAATCCAAAAGTCGCTTCTTTGCTTCTGCCAATCATGGATGGCAGCCCCAAGTACTTACTAGTTCCCATAACAGCGCGGACACCAAGGATGGAAGTAATAGAGTCTTGAGTAGGGCCAGGCACACTCCGACTATAATAAACTTCAGGTTTAGGAAGGCTAATTGCTTGACCAGAAGCTTTTTCATAAGTCTCAAGAATATTTTTCATCACACCAGCTTCTCTTTCTTCTGCCCTGAAAAATAAAAAAAAATCGTCTGCAAATAACAAATGAGAAATAATAGGAGCATTAGTACATATAGAAATGCCATGAATATCCCCTCTTCTTTCAGTTTGACGGATGAGAGCTGAGAGACCTTCTGCACATAAAATAAACAAATAAGGGGAAAGAGGATCACCCTGTCTAAGTCCCCTACCAGGAAATATAGGTCCCACCGACTCATTGTTAACAATTACAGAATAATCAACTGTTTCAACACACATCATAATCCACCTAATCCAACGGCTTGCAAATCCCATTTTAATCATGACTTCCTTAAGGTATAACCAATCGATGCGATCATAGGCTTTACTGATATCCAGCTTTAACGCTACATTTTTATCTCTCAGCCTCTTGCTTATTTTCATATGGTGAATAACTTCAATAGCAATCATAGCGTTATCCAAGATGGAGCGTCCCGAGACAAACGCCGACTGGTTATCTGAAACACATTTATGGAGGACATTTTTCAATCTATTAGCCAAGACTTTAGCTACAAGCTTATACAACACGTTGCATAATGCTATGGGACGACAATCTTTCATAGTATGTTGCTTATATCCTTTAGGGATCAAAGCAATGTTAGTGGAATTAAGCGAAGGTGGAAACTGATTATTATTCAACCAAGAACAACACTCACTAAAAATACTAGAGTTACACACTGACCAAAATTTCTGAAAAAAACCTGGATTAAAACCATCCGGACCAGGACATTTATCCGGGTGCATCGAATACATGGCTTCCTTAAACTCTTGTACCTGAAAAGGAGCGGTTAGAAAATCATTATCCTCTACCGACACAACACTATCAATGGCTGCCAACACAGGGACGCGGTCACTATGATTTTCAAGAAAAAGTTCCTCAAAATAACCTTTAGCAAGCTGATATAGACCCCGTTCATCTGTTACATGAATCCCCGCATCATTTTCTAAAGAAAGGATACGATTTACCTTCTTGCGAGAGGTAGCAGACGCATGAAAAAAATTTGTATTTAAATCACCATCACGGTACCAATGAGTTTTTGCTCTTTGTCTCCAATACTTATCCTTTTGAATCATTAACTGAGTCATTTTCCTTCTCAATGAAGACAAGCGATTAGGATCAGCTGTTGCTCCTTGATCTCTGCACCTATTCAATTCTTTCCGGCACTCGGCAATTTCTTCTTTCAAACCATTACGAGTAGTCTTGCTCCACGAGGTAAGATCAGATGCACAGTGGTCTAGTTTCTCAGTTATTGGCATACCTGCACTAGACAACCAGCTGTCAGAAACAACATCATGAATACCCGGTTCTACACACCAAGCATTCTCAAATTTAAAGGTTCTTTTAGGCACCCAGACACGTGTAACAGGCTCTCTAGTGAGAAGAATCGGATAATGATCAGCAGTCGGGGCTACTAAATTTTCCACCTTCGCATTAGGAAATAACTGAAACTAGGATGTGTTAGCAAGTGCACGATCCAACCGTTCCTCAACTGCCCTTGGAGTACCTAAACTTTTAAATCATGTGAAGGGATAACCTTCCATAAAAACATCAACCAAACCTGCATCAGACACAGCATGTCGGAACCCATTGATTAACCAACGAACCCGTACAAAACCACCTCTTTTTTCATTGACATCCAGAATATCATTGAAGTCACCTAATATACACCAAGGTAAAGAAATGTTATTAGATAGACTTCGCAAAAAATTCCAAGAGTCACGTCTTTGCCCACTTTCTGGAAAACCATAAAAACCTGTAAGTTGCCAATGTCCACGACTAGAATCATTGACCTCCACATTTATATGATTATTAGAATAGTTCAACACTGTACAATTAAAAGAATTTTGCCAAAATAGAGCCAATCCACCACTCCGGCCAATACTACTCACAGCAAAGCAATTGTCAAAACCAAGCATATACGGAATTCATTTGCTTTATTAGAGTGGACTAATGTCTCACTGAGGAATAAAGCGGCTGGCTTATGATAGCGGACTATGTATTTTAATTTAGGAACTATGCTCGGGTTCCCTAAGTCTCGACAATTCCATCCTATAATACTCATTTTTCATATCAAACGGGTACATGATTAGACATAAGAGACATTACAGTAACCCCACTAACATCAACAGCACCTAAGTCATTCCACAAACTCCAAAACCGCTATCACCATAGAGCTGAACCCGTGGTATCAAAGGCAGCAGTTAGCTAATTCATTAGAAACTAGCATCAATCCTTGATTAAAATATGTGTGGCAATAGAGTAAGTAATGAAACAGGGAAAGCAAGGAGAATCACGTATCTCTAAGACCAACCTTTCCTTCTGATAACAATTGTAATTAAAGCAGCAACATGTAACTTTATCTTCATGACTAACCTTTACTTCTAATAACAATTGCAATCAAAGAAATGTCACCTTGAAATTTGCGATCAAGCACATCGACGAAAACAACAATTGGATTCAATCACGAAAGCGGCAAATGGATTCAACCATAAGATGATGGAAAATTATGGTAGGAAATAGCACAAGGCAAATATATTATTATTATTGGTCAATTAGTGTGGCATGTTTTTAGGGTCAAAAGAATGAGAAGAAACAAGTGCCTATTATTGTAATATGATTGCTGACATGTAGAAAGGAAATCATGGATTTATATTTTAGCTAAAAGAAGCATTGGGAATTAAGAAGCAAAAATTGGGCTTTGACCCAACGTGAAATGTTGACCCGCAAAAGATACCATGCTTTGGCGCGGATTTGGATCCTCTCCATTGAAAATTTTCTCAAGTTTTCTCTATTTTTAATCTCCACCATTAAAATACAACAACCATTTTTCATTATAATTTAATTCTCACTTTCTCTCTCATGATTGATGGTTGAGATTCCGCATGAGAAAACTTGAGAGAATTTTCAATGGAGAGAATCCTAATCCCTTTGGCACATAATAATGGAAAAACAAGATATAAAAGGAAGCGCACAGTAGCCTAAAAGGTATTCCCGTTTTGGTGATGTCGCGTTAGGGGGGAGAGACAAAAGGCTGCACACAGTAACGGAAGAGGCACATGAAATTGGAGAACAACAACACCTATCGAATGAAGAATTAAGGAGCAAACGCCAGTACGACGAAACTCTATCGGTTTAATTTCTTTACTATGTTGTTTATTTATTTTATCATGTGTAGTTAAATTTCCAAATGGTTGAGACTATAGATGAATCTGATTTAAACTTATGGGAACACTAATTTGTTGAACTTCTTTGAATATCTATGAAAGTCTAGTTTTAAATCACATATTACTTTATGTTTAATGCTTTTTGTATGTTTATCATTGACTACTAACCCTAGCTTTAGGAATATGCAAACTGATCTTAGAGATTGAATGACCACTAACCCTGGCTTTTGACCCTGATCTAGGTAATAAGTTTAATCTAACTAATCAAGCTAGAGATAGATCATTGATCATTATTAGGTTATGACATAGGTTTTCACGTTCTGTTAAAACCTCCAACGGTTTCGAATTAGATTAAGGGGTTGTCACTTGCGGGGAGAATTCTAGGTCAAGAGATTGGGTAGAATTACTTTGTTAATCTGTCGTTGAACTAGATAATCATTGATTGAACTAAGAGTGCAAATTACCATGAGAGAATGTTAGAGGATTCGAAAGTCTTGATCATAATTCTCTCTAAATTTCTAAAACCTATCTTTATTGTTTTTAATCTGTTTGTGTTACAAAAATCAACTCAACTGCCTAGGGCATCAATACAAATTTATTACATCATTTTTAATAATGAAATTGCTAAGTAGAAGTTAAATACAGTCCTCGTGGAGACGAATTTTTATTACTTCGATTGAATTTGGTTCACTTGCCAAATATCCATCAATGATGATGATGTTGTTAATGGTTGTTGTTTCTTAAAAAAAAATGGATTTTATTATGAATGTTGATGAAGATGATGAATAAAGTGGAAGGAAGAAGATGAAGAAAGCAAAAAAAAAATTAAAAAATAGTCATTTAACAGCCAAAACAAACAAAGGGGAGTAATTGACTAACATTTGACAATTTCGGGGGGGTTTTCGAAGTTTCTTAAAATCAGGGGGGGTTTTTGGCGAAAGTTACAATTTCAGGGGGGTTTTTGCCTATTCACTCAAAAAATGACCGATATGTGTCGGATACGGCTAACTTGTACTCCGACATGGCTAACTTATACTCCGACACCGATACTTCTGTCTTGCATAAATCAAAAATATATTGTCTCTTCTAACCTAAAAAAAAAATAGGGTTTCTCATCACCACATATTGATAGGTATTCCCTCCTCTAACCATTACCACCGATTGAATTCTACTTTGTTTCTCTTCTCTCTAATGCTATGTTTCTTCTGTTCTTCTCTCTAATTGGAAAAAACTATTTGTTTTCGATCTAAATTAGTGTTAACTATATTAAGTAGTCAACATTTGACAAAAGTGTTTTTTTTATAGCACTTATGATGTTCTCTTTGGATGGTACTAATGATGTTTAGCTTTATTCTATCTAATTTGTGCGGAAAAAATATGTAATTGTCACTTGTTTTGATCATTTTCGTTAATGTGAATGTGTGTTTATTATCATTTTTAGTTATGTTTATACATTGTGCACTTATACTATTAATTTTAAATTTAATTTTTTAATAACATATCGAGGCTGTATCGTATCGGAAATTTTGAAAAAATTCCCGTATCGCCCCATCAGTATCGTATCCGTATCGTGTCAGGTATTGGGGCTTCATATGCTTCAATGTAAATAATGAAGTATTATGTGAAGTTTGTGCTTCATCACCATTGGTCACAACTTAATCTACTTATCAATGTCCTTATTCATTAACAGTACCTGGTGTTTGATTCGTTTGGTCATTGGTCATTAATTCATGGTCTAGGAAAGTTCTGGCTATGAAAAACTTGATATTTAAGTGCGTCTATTTGTGACATGTCTCTCTTTTTTGAGAACTTGTTGTATCTTTTACGGACTATGATCACTGCTCTAGTACATGTTACTCTTCACGGTGAAATTGTGTAAGCTTGTCCAATTGAAAAATTACTTGGTATAAGATCATGGTAGCAAAATTTAGGATAGAGACAGTTTCAAACTCCACAAAAATACCCCCTGGGCTAAATTATTTGATTATGCAACAATTTACGCTACATATTTATTAAGAAAAATGCATCATAAAAACGTAAATTACAATGTACCTTTTCAAGAACGTAAACCTTAATCCATCCGTTAAGAAACCATGTAAAATTTCCCCATAGTTTAGTGGAACTAAAACAAACGCGGAATAATAACACACAAAATTGATAATGGAGTTAACTTGTGTTGTTCATGTGTCAACAATTGATGCACCGTAAACTATATGGCTATACCATAGCTTGTTGTAAATCAAAGAACGACACCACTGTCTTTGACTATTGTTCATGTTTTCACATTGGCTCTGACACAGTTGGAAATTACCACCACATGCTACTATTCATATAGGCATGCTAGTAAATGATATTGGTTGATAAAATCTTTCGGTGCATTTATTTACTGTGGTTGCCGGTTGGACATGGAAATCGTGAAAATGCAGAGAATTTTTCAAAACAGGGAGACTACCAACAAACAGTTTCAGAGAAACCTCATCTACACACAAAAAAATGATTCCCTAATATTTTCCTATCATGAAGATTTTTTTATTCCGGTTAAACACAATGGCACGGGGTCTAAGCACTAAGTTGTACTTCCTCCAATTATTATTATTATAAATAAATTCGTTTTTAATTAAAAGACGATTTTGTTTTTTTTTGAAGGAAGGATAAGACTGTAATATCCTAAGTAATTAATTTTCCTATCTTAGTAGTTAATAAATATCTTAGTAAAAATCGTTAAAAAATACGAAGGATATCAATAAGTTTACTCAAAAGTATGAACTAAAAATAGTGACGGAAAATATTTGAGGGTTAAAACTTGACGAATTTTTTTCGGGTGACTAAAAAATAAAATTTAAAACTCATAAACAAGGAGTGCTATGATTGACGAGATACAAGTTATACCCTACAAAATCACACCAAGACAACCGTGTTTCTGAACCAAGAAAAACCAAAACAATCAAATTACAGGTGAAGCCACTCATAAACAACTGAGAGGTTGATGACTTTATTGATAAAAATCATAAGAGAAATCTTAGCATTGAATTTAATCCTGGACCAAAAATTTTACCATATCCAAAAGTGATCTACTTAGGCAATCTGATTTCCGAACACCATATAATTACTATGAATGAATATAAAATATTCATATGTATGAATGTTATTATGTAAGCATATTGCTAAAAAAATATAAGAGAAAAATTTCGCATTAGACTTAACTCAGAATCATACTAACAATTTTACCATATCCAAATGTGACCTACTTAAGCAATCTACGGATATTGTTACGTACGAATATTATTTTGTACGGATATTATTATGTTTTGCTAAAAAGAAGAAAATGAATGTGGTGAAGTTTTGATGTTAAATTTTAAGTAATTGTAAAAAAATTATTTAAAAAATTGTTATCGATAAGAAGTGAATATTTGCTCAGATACGGAGTGAACATGAATATCACATTGATTTAACGGGACGAATACAAATATCATACTAACTATACTAATGAATATCCATTTACATCTCTGGACATGCATTCTATTCTATTCAAGAAAGATAAGTATAATTTGCTATAAAATCAAAGTACAAAATATCTATTCCTATAATTTTAATCAAAATTTTCATAAAAACATACCGTTCGTAATGTACATGAATTAGTGCAATAAAAAAAATGAAAGACGAACGTGTTAGTCTAAACGTTAGTTGTAGTAACCTTTTCTTTGTCAAGTAATCTGACTATAATTCATTTTTTAAGACAAATAAATTGGGTATCTAGAGTTCAAATTCTAACTCATCTACATAACAATGCACTGTTCCTCCGAATTAAGCTATGCTCACATGAAAATGGACGCAGTGGCAACTATTTTTTAAAGGATGGACGTACTAGTAGCTTGAAAATGATAAGTTAATTATTTTAAAGGATGTAAAATGATATTTTTTATTTGTTTTTAAAGGATGTAAAAATGGAGCCATTATTGTACAAGATGATCCATGTGCATTAAATTACTATAACCGTGAAAGTACCAAAAACCATAAAAGAAAGTGCCATCCATTATAATTTGACATAAATTTTGAATTAAAGTAACAATCAATATCTTATCCTTGAAAAATAAAATGTAAAATAGAAACTCATTACATTATTATACCCTTTGTTTTCTTTCTCTTTTTCTTTTGTTTCTTTCTCCATTTTTTATGGCAATAGATCATTAACACCAAGAACAAGAAAGCCCAACCAAGAGGGTTCCATTCCTTTCCAACCATCACAAAAAATCTCGCATGCATTTCATTTTCTTCATTCTTCTCTAGATCCATCATCTTTTTCCAAATTCATCTAAAAAGTTTGTTTATTTTTTTCTTTTATTTTCGTATTCCAAATAAAAGTTGGAAAAATGTTAACAATGTGAGATTTGATTCATATGTAGCATTATCATTGTAACATTGTTGGTATTGTTGTTTTTGTTTACTTTATTTGTAACAAACAAACGTTGTTTTTGTTGTCTTTGGTTTCAACTTTCTTCTTTTGGTTCACGTGTTTTTCAAAGCACAAGAACCACAATTTTCAAGATTTGATTTTTACATCAATGCATGGTTCAAAATTGAAAATTTCTTCAACCCCATTTCATATGTGGATCTCAATTTCACGTGGAACCCTACATTTCTTGAAAATTTTACTTTTTTAGGTGAACGAGATCTAGGGTTTTTGAGGTTCAGAATTGGGAAAATTTTGTGGTTTTGGTTGATTTTGATTGGTTCTTGATGGGTGAAATGTAAAAGGTTTGGAATTGGTTGATTTCAGCTTCTGGGTTGCAATGCTGAAGCAAATTTTCAACAAGCTTCCCCGGAAGACATCGAAAACCTATTCGGATGAGTCGTCTCGAGTTGATTCATCACGTGCCGCTGGTAAAAGCCACCAGCGACCGCAGGGTGCCGCTGCTTCGCTGAAACGAGCTTCTTCGTCAGCTGTGTTTCCTGCCAGCATGGTTTCTGGTATTGAACCTTTGGTGCCATTTAAGGATGTTCCAAATGCTGAAAAGATGAACTTGTTTGTGAGCAAATTGAGTCTTTGTTGTGTTACATTTGATTTCACTGATCCTGGTAAGAACATTGCTGAAAAAGATGTGAAAAGGAAAACTTTGGTTGAACTTGTTGATTTTGTGGCTTGTGGATCAATGAAGTTTAGTGAGCCTGCTATTCTTGCAATGTGTAGAATGTGTGCTATTAATTTGTTTAGAGTTTTTCCACCTAATTATAGGGCTAATGGTGTTGTTGCTAGTGGTGGTGAGACTGATGATGATGATCCTATGTTTGATCCTGCTTGGCCACATTTGCAACTTGTGTATGAATTGCTGCTTAAATTTATATCTTCAACTTGTCTCGATGCTAAGGTAGCGAAAAAGTATATCGATCATTCATTCATTTCCAAGTTGCTTGAATTGTTTGATTCTGAAGATCCTAGAGAAAGAGATTGTTTGAAAACAATTCTACACAGGGTTTATGGGAAGTTCATGGTGCATAGACCCTTTATTCGGAAATCGATTAACAACATATTCTACCGATTCGTGATTGAAACCGAGAAACATAATGGGATTGCTGAGTTGTTGGAGATTTTCGGGAGTGTCATTAGTGGATTTGCTTTACCTTTGAAAGAGGAACACAAAATCTTCTTGTGGAGAGTTTTGATCCCTTTGCACAAGCCTAAATCTTTGGGGGTCTACTTTCAGCAACTGTCCTTCTGTATTACGCAGTTCTTAGAAAAGGAACCGAAGCTAGCAAGCATTGTTATAAGCGGTTTGTTAAAATACTGGCCAGTAACAAATAGTCAAAAAGAGGTTATGTTTTTGGGTGAATTGGAAGAAATTTTGGAAGGAATTAACATGGTAGAGTTCCAAAGGATCATGGTTCCACTGTTTTTGCGAATTGGGTGCTGCATTAATAGCCTACACTTTCAGGTAAAATTGTTACACTGAACTCATTTTGTAAATTCTCATTATTTGCTAAGCTTGCTCTTATGTTATTCTTCCATTCAAAAGGATCTCTTATGTTATTCTTCCACTCAAAAGGATCAAATCCATTCCATTTTCTATTGTTTGCATGGTGCTATATGTTTACTTTCACTTTCGAACTAGTTAAACATTACTATACTCATTATTTACCAATTATATTTACTTTAAAGTTTTGATACCTACCCAACTATATGTCATTATAAGTGTTCCCTTGATGTATAATACAAGGTGCATCTTTTGAGGGAGATTTGCAGTTTCTTCATTGGATAGCGATAATTGTATCCCTAATAAGATGAGCTGTTCATCTCACCGTCCTTTGCCTGTTTCTGCAAAGCACTATTTTCTTAAAACTCCATGATCCTGGAACCTTTATGGAGTGAAAGCTGACATTTTTACCTTAGTTTGAGTAAATGATTTAAGTGCTGCAAATTTGTTTTTCCATCTTTATGCATCTGTAGCATTTTTTGCATTTTTTCCTTAGTAATCTTTTGCCCGTATTTTGGCACTTTTTAAGAATTAGCTATTTCCGTTGACATGCTAGTCTGTTAATGAAAAATACATTCTTTTTTCTGTTCAACATGGACTATTTCAGGTAGCTGAAAGGACCCTTTTCTTATGGAACAACGACCACATTGTAAATTTGATTGCTCATAACCGTCAAGTGATCCTGCCCATCATATTTCCAGCACTAGATAAGAATATCAAAAGCCACTGGAACCCAGCAGTTGTAAACTTAACTCATAATATCAGAAAGATGTTCTTGGAGATGGATGAGAAGCTTTTCATATCTAGTCATACTAACTTTAAGGAGGACGAAGCAATTTCAATCTCGGAAGCCGAGAAGCGAAAGGAGGCATGGAAACAACTAGAGCAAGCCGCCAGTCTCAAACCTGTAATTGGAAATACTGCTGTCTTAGTGTCTCCTTTGATGACATGAAATGCATGCTAGCTGTGGATTTCCAAAATGCAGGGGTATCTCGGAATCCTCAAGAATTGTTGGGTTGAGTGGCATTTTGGTTTTGGAGGCTATGGTGTTACTTCTTGCGACAAAATTTAGCGTCATTACTACTGTTTTGGAGGCTATGGATAGTTTTGAAAAGGCTCATGCAGTGGATGTGGATCAAACGATTATATGTATAAGAAGCTTGTTTGTAATATCTTCCTTCTTTATGTGTATGTACCTTCTTACATTACAGTCCTTAGTTGCTCTCCATTAAATACAAGTACTAACCCGAGAGCCTGTTTGACAACTGCCCAAGTTTATTTGTTTTAGATTCTAGTTTAAGCAAACGGGTAAATCGCTCTTCAGTTCGCAATTATTTTTTAGCAAAGGAAGTTTTTCTTGTTTTTTACTTGAATCATGTTTGAGACCTCTCAAAAGACAGAACTGTACTCAGTGTATGATTCACTTTGAAATGTATATTAAGTAGTATCAATCTTTGATTAACAAATCAAAGGTGAGAGACCAACAAAATCTGATAGGTCTCACGTCCTTGCAGTACTTCTTTACTGTTCCACTTGGGTCAATTGAACCCCTTAGGTCTCCATCAAAATCTGACTGATAGAATCCTTCGAGACTAAAAAGAGATAATTTGCAAAGCATATGCGTAAAATGTTTCGTCCACCTTGACCAAAACTAAGTGATCTAGGAACCAGAGTTCACCACATCAAAAATACTATGGCTAGGACGCTCTCAAGGGCTAATGTATATACAACTCGTTGATATGCAAGTAGAGGCGAGGTCTACGGTAAGTCAAGGGTTGTTAGTTTCCAAGACAAAACCTCAGGCTAACCTATCATAGCCTTCTCTAGGACAAGTTTGACAAGCATGGACTCTCATTTTAGCTTTCAAACCACTCTTAAGGATAACTAGCAAAATGTTCATGCTTTCGCATTGGTTTGTGGGATATGTCCTATTCGATAAGCAATCACTTTGGTAACAACTTAGTACATTACTCGGGATATCACAAATATATCAATTTGCACATCATTTAAAAGTAAAAGAAAAACAAAATAGCAGAACTAAACAATATTACGACAGTCATTTTTGTTCATTATAACATAAATAAGGATGATCGTTTGTTACAATACAAAAGTAACACATTATTAAAATACAATTCTCTACTGTCATTTTATAATTCACTACAAGTAGATCAAGAAGCACCAGAGGTTGGTACCATCCTACAAGTCACAACTACAGAATATCCCATAATTGGAAATGAATAACAACGATTTGAAGGCAAAATAACTACAATCAGACATAATCTCACCTTCCATATATATCTTGATTCAGATATTCCTAAAGTCATTTTCTAGTCTCTAGCTTCTACAGTTGATCCTAGAAAAGAGATTCCGCCGGTTTCGGAGACAAATTCGCCACACTATTGAACTGTCATAGGAAGAAAGTTCACTGACATTAGCTTCTTCATTATGTTAAAAGAGAAACACATTTAATTTGGTTAACTCAGTTTAACCAGAGAGAATAGGTTAATGAAAGAACAATAGAAAAAGAAAATTCTAACCTTCTGGTGTTGATATTTTTCACGTACTGCACTGAGACGACAGCCTTTGGTGTTAAGTTGCAAATCCGTCAGTTCAAGGACAGTAGTTTTCAGCTCTGATGCATTGTAATTTGTATAGTGCTCCAGAGTTGGATTCTGCAAATAAATGCACATGTGAACCTAATTAGATTTAAGTTTATCTAAGCAGAAACTAATAAGCTAATTGTAAGCTTGCAAGTTAATGTTCACAGACCCATGGATGCTCTGACTGGCTGAGGGTCCATCTGGCAAGTAACACAGCAGATGCAGCTATCTTGGAAGGTTGAAACTGCAAGAAGCTGTATTCAACAAGTGCTAGCTCTGCTAAATAATTTGCCAGGAATTCCAGGTCAGCTTGAGCAACCTGATAACAGAAATAAAATTACAATCAACTTGACTTTGTTTATTTTCCTAATTGGAATGATGGAAGTGCTCTTTGAAGAAACTGGCACGGTTTGATTAAGATAAGACGACTCAGATTTCAAATTTGTATTTTAAATTTGATTTATTAAAGTTGAAATGTGAGCCGTCTTGATCCATCGGTGCTGATCTCATAGTGACTTCATGCGTATTTTGACGCAGAGAATCTGGTTCGGATATTTTAGATACCTTGGAAGAAGTTTGTGCTACTTGGATGAACCTCCTGAAAGCCAAATAAGATGGTTATAGTTCCATTAAGCTTAGACTAAATTGCACGTTGGAACAGAAATAGTTTTGATATAATATGTACCTGAGAAATGTCTTGATTGTGGGAACAGCTAATTGAAAATGCAGAAGATTAAGTACCTCTTTCTCCATTTTCAATACCTATCAATATCAAGAATCAAAGATTATGTGTCTCATATATCAGTCATTAGGAATGAAATTGAAAAATGAAGTTTCCAGCCATAATACCAAAAGTTAATTATACCTCTTGTCTGGAGTATGTATTATCTGTGATGACGCAAAAGTCTTCAACTCCAGGAGCACAAATCTCTTCATACTTACTTAAATCCATGAAAGAAAAGAAGAGTAATTTAGAATTTCCTCATGATAAGTTGGTAACGGAGAAAAAGAAGACGGCATTGTACATTATTTGTGGAATAAATTATAACACCGCATTTATACTCATTTCTAACTCTTCATGGCTATTTAATAATAGCAAAGCAAAACTTGGTAAATCGGATTGCTGACCGAAAAAATATCAGGCATTCACCGCAGTCAATAAGTTGGAACCATTCGATGAAGATCAGACATTTCATATTTTTAAACTTGGTAAATCGGATTACAATTCAATTCAGTGAGCTGTCTGACTCATCCAACGGTTCTGATTAACTAACTGCAGTACTGTGTAAAGTAGTCAAAATTACAAAGTATTGTACTTACGATGAAATCAGCATGCAAGTAATACCAAGCAACTGCAGCCTTCGTTTGGTAATCAAACGTTGGGAAAGGAATCGATCAATGAGATTCACAGCAAGGTAAAGTGTGTCTGGAACTAGTTTAAACTCATCAGCAACCTGAAAAAGAATATAACAAAGCTTCAGCAAATCCATTAAACAGCCAAAAATTGATGCAATTCAATTTATAGTAGTGCTCATATTTTTAATGTTCCTTTGTCTAAGAAACAAGGATACAACATACTAAGAGTCTGTTTGGATTTATTTAAGATTATATACTGGCATAAGCATTTGAGAGACTGTTTAAGAGAACTTATGAAAATAGTTTATGACATGTCCATAAGCTTACCTGATATAGCTTATGAAAACATCTTATGCATAATCACTAATATAATAAGGGCTTATACTATAAGTGCTTAATTAAGTTGTTTATCGAAACAATGTCTAATACTATAATCTATAATGGTACTAACCTCCACAAGCCAGTCAACCAGAATTCCCCTCATGCCGGGAGTGATGTCTTGCTGCAATGTTTCCATGTAATTGGCTAATGGCCTCCTTTCACACTGGAGAGATTTAAAGTTTCACATTATGCAACAATGTAATAATATTAATGAATAAATATGTTGTTTACTTTTATTCTCACATATCAAACATCAATAGAGTATTAGTAGCTATAATCCAAATGAAAGAAGAAAAAAAACACATTTTACAACACAAACCTCTCTGACATGAATACTAGTGTATATATCAGGGGCATAAGAAGTCCAAATAGGAGAATCCTTTAACTTTGAATCAATGTCCACAATTCCCAAGCCAACTGAGGCACTTACTTTCTCACATATCAAATTTATGTCTGCATAATCCAATCGAGATATTTTACGAACTAACATAGAAAAGTGATATAATAATGAGATGTGAATGTGATTGAATGCATGTGTAAAACTTACTTACACCGATAGTGCATACCAGTTATATCCAATAAATGAAAAATACCTGTGTTTGGAGAGTTGAGAGTGTCCTGCATTGAGAGCAGGGGGTTTTCCACAGAAGGTTGCACTTGCAAGGACTCTTTCTTTGTCATTGTTGATGTTGAAGAATCTTTAGCTAACTCTTTCTTTGCATCCTCTTTGGTTGTCCAAACTTGCAAGGAGACATCATCATCTTCTGAAGCAACATTGGTCTTTCTCTTCTTAGAACCTTCTTTCTTCTGTGTAATGAACAATATCACCAAATCAGTAGTTAAAAATTGATCTAAACAGGCAATGTAGTTCAAGAAATTAGTCTTCACTTGCAGAATAGCTTCTGAATCTATTATTCATTCCAATGATTTACAAAATCTCATTCACTTCGTCCTTTTATGGACAAAATATAGAGTCAAATAGTTCCAAATCATGGTCTGTGCAGGTGCGATTGCGGTTGCAATATAAAGGTTTTAGAGGCCTCCACAATGGGAACAAAATGATAATTATGGCCGCGCTTTGATGCAATATGAAAGTTTGCAGCGTAACTACAACTGCGTCACAATTTAGGCCTGTTCTGACCAACTCATACACAGATTCAAGATTAGTCCATGTTTGGTTAAGATTATCCATGAAAACATAATTGCCTTTTTTCCCTTTCAAAGTACACAATCATTGAGTTTAGGTGTTTCAACGTGATTTTAGTAAAACTTCAAATGAAAAAAATATAGTTTTTGCATCAAAATTCAACACAATAATTTAGATGGTTAACGTTGATTAAATATGTGGTTAATTACGTTAAGTGGATGGTTAATGATGTTGGGGAGTCGGGGAGCATCAGGAGCAACGATGGGCCAATGCTACACCACAATTAAGGCAGACACCGCATCTCCATCCAAAACCTTAAGACATTAGCTATATGAGCCAACTCTTTTGTATATGCAACATTTTGTTCATTCATTCATAATTAATGTGAGACTAACCAGACAAACTTCAACCGACAAATGAATATAAAAGGTGACACAACTTATTGACCATCCACTCAACACAATTAACTACAATTTTAAATAACCACAAATTTCAAGTGCGCATTTGAACTCAAATCATTGTTAATCAATATCATGTATATTTGAATTCCAAAAAATCATGTATATATTTTAACACAATTTGAGTAGTTAATGTACATATATGCATCATTGAATTCAAAATCATGATTGATTCCGTTTAGTGGTTGATTAACCATCTATTGTACGTAATAATAAAAAATAAAAAAAACATCTGAACCATGTTAACCATTTAAATTACTAAGGAACTTTGATGTCAAACTTATGGTCAAAATAACACAATAATTAAAAATTTATACTATATTTTATATAAACTTTCAATGAGGTGTTACAAGAGTTCAGATCTCCATACAAAATGCTTGTTTTTATAGTACAAACAAAAACATGTACTGATGTACTACAAATTCTTTCAATTCATACTCAATTTTAACAATTTAAAAACACATCCAAACACACATGAACAAACCAATCTCAATAATAATAATAATAATAATAACAACAATAACCATAATAATAATATAAAAATCATAAAGTTGCATTTATATATGTATACCTGAAAATTTGATGTATGGACACGCTTATGTGATTTTGCAGAAATGTTGGTCACATCTTTGAGTCCAACAACAACAGCTTGTTCATTTCTTGAAGACTTCTTCAAAGCTCTTGCCCTTGCTCGAGTCACCCTCACAGTCACACCATTTTCTTTGTCCATTTTGCTCTCCCTCACTGTATCAGTCACAATATTAATTCACACAACAAAATATATAAATAAATAACTCAATACTTATATCAATTCAAAAACAAATAAAATAACAATAGTCAATGATAAATATTATATAATTCAAGAAGAAGTTTCTCTTTCATTTTTATATTAAAAATATAATATAAAAAAATAGATTTATTTATTTTTTCATAGTTGAAATTTTGTAACAATGTGGAAGTAATAATAATAATAATTGAGTACAGATCTATGCTACATGAAAATGAAATAATCATAACATAGAAGAAAGTAAATATTTGTGATACTATAACTTATAAGCTTACTGATATATTGAATATTCAGAGCTTATAATATATCATGGAAAATTCAGAGAGAGAGAAGATGAGAGAGAAAGTGAAGTACAGAAATGAAGTGTGTGGAAGTAGAAGAAGAAAAAAAGAGTGTGATAGTAGTGATAATATTAAAAGCTGAGCGTGACCGTAATAGTGAATGAGTGACTATGAGCGGGAGACACGGTGGCAGTTTAAATTTGCAAAATCCAAACGCTACAATTTGTTTGTATTATAATCACTTGTTTGGATTCATTCATGTCTTGAAAAAGTTACTTTCCAAACACATGCTAGGTTTTTGTTTTTGTTTGGTTTTGCGACGACGAGTTTGCCGTGTTACGTACGGAAGCTCCGTTTTCTAGGTTTTTGTTTTTGTTTGGTTTTGTGATGACGAGTTTGGCGTGTTACGTACGGAAGCTCCGTTTTCTAGGTTTTTGTTTTTGTTTGGTTTTGTGACGACGAGTTTGTCGTGTTACATACGGAAGCTCCGTTTTCTAGGTTTTTGTTTTTGTTTGGTTTTGCGACGACGAGTTTGCCGTGTTACGTACGCAAGCTCCGTTTTCTAGCTCTAAAAACTACGACGACTTTGTATTTGTATCGTCATAGATGTGGACCAGGCAAGTGCTAAGTGTATATTTGGATCCCGATGGATTTTCTAAAATAAAGATGGATTATTCACTTGTTTGGTTTGGCATTACGTACGGTTCCATTTCTCGTGTTCCAATGCACATCCACCGTGAAAAGTACAAAACTACGATTGTTGACTTGTAGTCGTGGTTAAACGTGTGGTGGGCCTGTGAAAACAAACACAGACTATGGCATTTTCGATATAAATTACATTTTAAGATTTTAATAAGATTATGGTATTACCGATGTTTTGTCAAACTCACTACGAATCTATACATACGCTTAGTTCTGATTCCCATGGCCGCGCTGCATGGTAGAGCGGTCACACCTACCGATAAATCAGGCGAAAAAAAGTTTCTCTTTTTGCTTATTCCTTAATGCTATTATATAAACTAAATAAGGAATTAATTAATAAATAAAATATTATATACAAAAATCTTATCAACAGACCATATAAACAAACAAAACATAATTTATAAAGTAATATAAAAATTTCCTAAAAGATTATATCTAAATAATGTTAATTACCATGAAATACATATAGCAGTTGTCGTCACTAAGACACAATACAAGATTAGGAATTAAATCTTTAAGAGTATCGCAAAAAGGATACGAGTGTTATTTAAGTTATACATATAGTTGGCGGCACTAAGATGGAAAAGACTTTCAGTGATATTATTAAACTTTAGTGTTATATAATCGAAATAGTCTATCAAACCGATTTGAGTGGATATCAAACACACTTCTAGTGTTGTCCAATAGTTAGATCAAAGTTGCAATCGAACTAACAATGATGTCAGTAAATCAACCATAGATTTAATTGAATTGGTAAAACTAGACATGTGATTTTCACAAACACTTGATTAAGGATAAAAAATGGTTCACTAAAAAACACAAGAAAAAAAAAACTAGAAAGGAAAAAATATGTACGAGAGGAAAATATGAAGACACATATAAAAAGATTATAGATGCACTTCACCACTATGACAAGTGCAAGAAATGAATACCAGATCCAAGATGCCGCAACTGCTTCTTTTTCGTGAATGTTGAGTAAAACGATGAGGATTTAGGGTTGCAATTGTTAGAATTGAGTTATGTAGGTTAAATATAGAATGCTGAAAAAAACTGAAATAGGATGCACATAGAAAATGAAAAAATTACATTGTTGTTGTCATTCAAAATTAAGAGGCGTTACAGACTCTGGGAAAATATGATAATTATGGTAAAAATAAAAACCTTCCCCAGTATCGGTATTGTGTGTTATAAGGTGAAAAAAATCACATTGCTACTATGCTACTCAAACATTTGGTATACAAGGTAGTATAAATATACATATACTTAATACATTATCGACTTATTGCTTAGACCAACGATCCATTGACTTAGATATGAAGTTAATAATTGATTCGAGTATAATAATACAACATATACTTAAAAATGGCAAGGTTTATTTTAAAAACTTGTTATATTGAAATAAACATTTTCTTACCATTTAACTTTTGCAAGTTTCCAACATAATTTATAAACTCCTATATGTCCCAAGTGTACTTTGTTAAGAAATTACAGTGGTCTATGGCAAGTATGAGCATATCTTCAATGATATAGGAATGTTTTTGGGCACTGAATGTACTAAGAATTTATTTAGTCAATTCTTGGATCGGATACCGTGTTTTAAAAAAAAAAAATTACTTAATGCATGTGGTGTTTCAGATATTCAAATAGTTATTCGAGTCTAAACAACAAAAATATTGACAATAAAGAATGAGTCCATAAGATAACTTAGATTCATATACAAGGAGAGAATAGGAGAAGGTGAAAGTGGCTAAGGTTTCAATAAGAATGAAAAACTATGAATACATTAGTTACAAAGAGAATATATAGTTGAGCATAAAAAGACAAGATTACTCTTAACTAATGATAATAAAAAGTCCAATAACACATTATCTAATTCCTTCTCTAAAACTTACAATGCATTAACACGGCGCATCATGAATTTGTCGATTAAAAAACAAAAACATTTAATAGAATGTATTTTCATGAACAAGTCAACAATCTACAAAGAGCAAGCAACAAATGACAATGTAATGATGTCATGCTGAAGATGGTGACATGTCAAGTGACAAACTGTCTCAATGTGTTTAGAGCATTCATAAAAGATCGAAGTGTGGGCAACTTAAATTGAAATCGTGTTATCACAATACATAGAAATTGGTTCAGAAAGTAACCAATGAAACCAAACTTTTTTAGCAGTGGTGGATGTCATAGCATGATACTTAGATTTTGTAGAAAAGAGGGACATTGCCTTGTTTTTTTTACTCCTCTAGGAGATGAGAGAATTTCCAAAAAAATAAAATAAAATATGTTAGACCTACAACCAGTCGAGTCACCAACTCAATCAGCGACTGAGTAAGTATATATGCTTACTCCAAGAAAAAAGATGACAAAAATAACACGCTTTAAGACTAAACCCCCTAAAAGATAAGGGAGAATACAAAGTAATATATGAAAATAAGATAAAAATATCATCCCTAAGGTACCTTGATTTATTTTTCTCAGATATTAAAAGTTGTTTTAATTTTTTTTCAATAACTAAATTAGGTCTTAAGATTTTTCTGACAAACTAAAATCAATCTTAACTTAAAAAAAATAATATTTTCATTGATTATTTTTACTCACTATTTAAACATTGATTATAAGCAAAAATTACATGCCAACAATATTTTTTAAATACATTTTTTTAAGTTAGGAAATTTTATTTATTCCTATAATTTAATGATTTTACTAAATTTATTATTTAATACTTAAATTGGTATTTTTCTTTATTCGAATAAATTTATGATTTTATTAATTATTATTTACTTCTTAAATTGCATTTCTATGTTAGGAAAAATGATTTATTTTATATGATTTGATTACTCACTACAACTTTTTCCTTTATTCTAAAATAAAAAACTTTTTCCTCTCACAATAGAAGGCAGTACAATTCATCAAATAACATAAAACTTTTTTTTCTATAATATATTCAATTAATATTAACCATTTGTTGAATCTGATATTTTGAATAATTTGATATAAAAATACATACGTCAAACGTATATTCAATGAGAATAAATTAAATATATTTGTGTTTATTTTTTAAAAATTTAATGGATTAGGATGAATTTAGAGAAAACATTCTTAATAAAAAATTTGAAGACGTTCGACAAATGTACAAAAAATCGAGAAAGTAATTAAAAGTTACATATCCACATGAATTGTAATTAATTTAGAGTGAAGCAAAATTTGCTCTACTTAGGTGATAAATTGGGAGTTTATTTGAGATCACGTCCTTGTCACTACTTGGTAATAAAAATCCTAATTGTAACAATTTAATATTCTATGATCACGATAAATTAGCTAGTTAGACTAATTAAGATCAATTCCTTGGTTCAAAGTCTCATTTACCTTTTCTTTTAGGGAAAAGTCTCGTTTATCTAACAAAGACCTTCAATTTCTTAGGTGAACAGATGTCATTTAAAGTACGATCGAGTGCTAATTTTTTATGTTACATGTAGCCAATTAAATATCCCAAAAACAATCATCTACTAAACAATTATCCTACACCCAATTACAAAGTTTATTTTTCAATAGCGAATTATACCCTAATTTTACTTCATAAGACCAAAATATAAAAAGCATTACGCCCAATGATAGATGAATAATCGTAGACACACAATTGAAATAAAAGGTTTCACGAATTACATAGTTTAAGCATCTTTAAAGAGACTATTCTACATCATAATCAAGGGAGACATAACTACTCATAATCGTAACAACATTAAAAACTAATTTGTCTCATACAAGGTGTTAGACCTCCTAGCAGACGGTGCGCCAGTGCCAGGCGGACAAGGTAGTAGTTTCCAGGATGAATTTTCTTTATAATTGCGGCTAACAACCTAAGTTAATGCATCATTAGTTTGAGACAATGACTTTATCATTTTTTAATATTTTTCTACTCACATTTGTTTGTGTGTCATACTTCTATTTGATGGATCCGATACAGTGTCCATACAAAGTGTACACTTTTTGTGTACATGTAGTTGTAATATTTTTATGACAAATGATATTTGAATAAATATTTTGTGACAATGTTTATGACAATTTTATCTCTTATGCTCTACTTCTCTCTTTTTTCTTTTTTTAGGGACAACATGTTATAGCATTTTATTAACGATAAGAGTTTCAATACAATTGGGTATATCAAAATAAACGGCGGGATTAGTTAAAGACGTGGCCTCTCTTGCAAAAGCATGAGCAACCACGTTGGCTTGTCGCCTAACAACTCCACCCTAGAGTTAGAAAAGAAAGTACTAAACAAAGAACGACAGGAGGAAATGCAGCCAAATTCGGATAAGTCGTTCTTGGTAGAAAGGAAGACGTCAACTGTCAACTTAGAGTCTGTTTCAAAATCCACATTGTGAAATTGCATATCACTCAATCATTGCAAAGCAGAGTGCAGCCCCAAAGCTTCACCCACATCCATCGAAACAGTACAAGGGTATGTCATAGTCTTAGCCAGAACAAACATACCTTCTGCACCGCGAACACAAATACCAATACTTGTACGGTTGACGTTAGAAGAGAAGGCCGCATCGATGTTACATTTGTATCTTCCAGCCACGGGAGGCTGCCATGTGATTCGGTGTTGTTGAGAGGTGAAGGCCTTTGTTGGTTGATGATTCGATCTAGATGCAAGAACATCCGGAGCATTAGCCAGTTGCCAGTCTGCAAGCATGTTTCTAACACGCTCGACAACCGTGGCACTTGTTTCTGTTACATCATCCCACACTCTGAGATTGTGGTGCTTCCATATACTCCATAATACAGATAACAGGCGTTGTGTTAATTTAACCGACAAAGTCTCTAACAAATAAAATATAGCTTCCGAAGCTGAGGCAGTGGTAGAAAGGGCGTGTTGCACTGAACCCCAAAGACCTGTTCTATTCCAAACATGTATAGCAAAAGGACAAGCAAAGAAAGCATGCATAAGATCTTTGTGATTGAAGGCGCAGCTAGCACAACTAATTGGGCAAGTAACACCTTTATCCAACAAACGGACACGAGTCGGTAAACAACCATGACACATGCGCCAAATTAAATTCTTGACTTTCGGTGGGACTTTTAGATTCCAAATACCAGACCAATACCCCGGTCGCCAGTTATAAGATGAATCAATAAGTTCTTATACACATAACATGTAGGTACTACGAACAGAGTAACGTCCGTGCCTTTCCGCTTTCCATATAATTCTATCCTCGTCAACCTGAGAAATCAATGGCGTATGTAGTATTTTGTTTGTTATATCATCACTAAAAACTTGTCTAACCACCTGTTCATTCCAGCTTTTATCATATAAATTCATCAAGCTATTAACAGTAAAATTATGAACAAAGTGAGCACCTGGAATATCACTACTGATAAACTCCCCATTTAGCAGCCATGGTTCATTAAGAATAGGAATAGTCGTGCCTGAGCCTACACTCCATCTAGCCCCCCCACACAATATAAATCTAGCACGCATGATGCTGCGCCAAACATAGCTGGGGTTGTGCCCAAAAGTGGTCGTGAGATAGGAGCCAGACGGGAAGTAGCGAGCTTTAAAAATTTGAGAATCTGGTTCAGTAATAAATTTCCATCCCGGTGTACCCAACATAGCCAAATTAAAAGCAGAGAGGTCCTTGAAACCCATACCTCCGTGAATCTTTGGTGCTGAAAGCTTCTCCCAATTCATCCAATGAATTCCTCTTTGTGTTGTTTTACCGTTGCCCCACCAGAAGGAATTCATCATCTTTTTAATGGAGTCTAGTAAGGTAGTGGGAAGCTGAAAGATACTCATCACATAAGAAGGAATAGCTTGCAAAACAGATTTTATCATTACCTCACGACCTGCTTTGGGGAGATACTTACCACACCAGGAGTTCATTTTCTGCCAAACACGACCCTTGATGTAAGCAAAAGTAGCATTTCGATCTCGGTGCTTGACGACAAACCTTTGTACCCGTGAGGACACCTCTTATCTCGGCATATCTGATAAGCGAAGATAAATCTTCTGCACAAATAATAAACAAGTATGGAGAGAGAGAGGATCCCCTTGACGGAGACCCCGCCCTGGAATAATAGGACCGACCTGTGTACCATTTACAAGCACAAAATAATCCACTGATTCAACACACATACACATCCAGTGAATCCAACGGTTATGAAAACCCATCTTATTCAAAACAACCCTCAAATAATTCCAGTCCATACGATCATAGGCTTTGCTAATATCAAGTTTTAGAGCAATATACCTGTCTTCCCCTCACGTCTTGGTTTTCATAAAATGTAAAACCTCAATTGCTACCATAGCATTATCTAAAATGGAGCGTCCCGAGACGAAGGCGGATTGATTGTCAGAAATGCATTTAGGCATCACTTTCTTCAACCTATTTGCTAACACTTTCGAAATGATTTTGTATAACACATTACAAAGTGCTATAGGCCGCCAGTCCTTCATGCTAACCTGTGTAGAACCTTTTGGGACAAGGGCAATGTTAGTAATATTCAAATCAGGGGGAAATTGTCCCGTATCTAACCAACCACAGCATTCTTTAAAAATATCATCACTACATAAATTCCAAAAGTGCTGGTAAAAACCCAGATTGAAGCCATCAGGGCCTAAACACTTGTTTGGATGCATAGAGAAAATAGCATCCTTAAACTCGGCCTTAGAGAAAGGGGCCGTGAGCATTTCATTATCATTATCAGAAACAGACGGATTGATAACATCAATAACGGAAGAAGAATCACTATTCTGTTGTTGAAAAATATTTACAAAATATTGCCTTGCCACTTCTTGCATATCCTGCTCATTAGTAATTTTATTACCAGCACCATCATCAAGAGAGGTTATACGGTTTACCTTCTTTCGAGTCGTAGCCGAAGCGTAAAAAAACTTGGTATTACGGTCGCCATCCTTATACCAATGAGTTTTTGCGCGTTGATGCCAATAAGCATCATCTTGGGACAACAGCCGTTGCATTCTTTTCCTTAGCTCGAACATGCGAACTTGGTCCTCACCAGAAGATCCTTACCGAGTTTCCTGCAATTGTTTACGACAATCTTCAATATCAGTTTTTAATTTATGACAATGTGATTTTTTCCAAACAGACAAGTCTTCCGCGCAAGAGGAAAGCTTTGGAATAATAGTATGGGTAGAATATTCCTGCCAAGAGTTAGTAACAAGATCCTTAAAACCCGGTTCAAGATGCCATACATTTTCGTAACAAAAATGGCGTTGAGAGACATGAGGCCGAGGAGTAGGAGCAACATTTACATATATCGGATAATGATCAGAAGCAGGTGCTACCAGAGTTTCAACAGTAGCATTCGGAAAAATATTAAACCACAAATTGTTAGCAAGTGCACGATCTAACCTTTCTTCGACGACACGCGGAGTGCCTAGTCTTTTGAACCAAGTAAACGGATAACCTTCAATTAGAACATCAGAAAAACCTGAATCAATAACAGCTTGACGAAAACCGTTTATAAGCCACGGAGGTCTAGTGGTGCGCCGCCTTTTCTCACTCGCATCAAGGATATCATTAAAATCACCAAAGATACACCAAGGATCTGTAAATTAATTAGAAAGTTGTCGAAGAAAATTCCAAGCGGCAGTTCTACGACCTCCATTAGTATAGCCATAATAGTCGGTAAGTCTCCAAGTACCAAGAACAATATCATTTATCTCAGCAGTAATATGATTACTCGAAAAATCAACAAGTTGATAATGTAAAGAATTACGCCAAAATAATGCAAGACCCCCGCCTCTACCGGTGTGGTCTACAGGAAAACAACAATCATAACCAAGCAAAAAACGAAGTTCTTCAATTTTATTTCGGTGAGCTAGATTCTCACTTAAAAATAAAAGGTCCGGATTGAAATGCCGAACTAAGTACTTAAGGTCGGGAACTGCACTCAGGCTACCTACACCCCGACAATTCCACACCACTAGACTCATTTTTCTTGGCAGGCCTTATAGAAGAAAACAAATTGATGGTAAGGGACTCATATAAGGAACACGATCACAGGAATGACATAAAGTAGAGCAAATGTTCAGGTGAGGCATGACCTACCGAACCACAACAACACACTCACGAGCGATGAACAGCGGCGGCGCTACTAACCCTAGGAGAGAAGGCGATCATAAAAATACATGTTCTACCAAAAAAACCAAATTCTTGAATTCAATAGATGTGTTCTACTTTTTGATATAAAAGCATTAAATTCCTAATTCAATTGGAATTCCTGTAGCAAGATGTAGAAGATGCACAAAGAATACTATAAGTGAAGGGAAAACCTAACACATCGGTATTACCATTAAACAGACCTACATAGCAATCCCCAACGAAATTCAAAACGAAACAAAAAAGCTTACAATCGATGGAGAGATCAGAATCACTATTGAGTTTCTTTGAATCGGTTGTCCTTATGCATGAATCGGTTGGCCGGTTGCTTTATCAAATTATCATCACACGATCCTGTGAGTTTCAAGGGGTAACGATGCTTTACTTCTCTCTTTGTTGATTTAGTTTTTGTATCAATGTTTATATTTCTTTGTACATTTTGATTCTTCCACAAGTTATTCCAAAAAATGATTGTTTAAATAACATTATTTTATTTTTATGACATGTACTCAAAAATCATAAGTATCTTAAAGATATGTACGTGTATTATACGACCACTTTATAACAAATATGTCAATGTCTATAGTGACTAATGAGCAAGAGATTCACAAAAAAGTTATGAAAAGTTTCATTGAACACGAGGTACAATAATGTGATTTAGAAGATATCTTGCTACAGTTTTTTGGATTCAAATTTCACTTATATCTGGCCAAACGAAGCTTGAATCCAATGTTCACTTTCCCTTCACTTTGTACTAATTTATTCATGTTACTGCTGTGTATAATAGTCTTTATTAAAAAATAATAAAATTAATTTAAATAAAAATATATTTTAACCAACATAGGTTGATCAGTTTGATAAGCTGTATAATACAAATATATTCTAACAACATCTTTTAAATCTTGATATATCCTCCGATCTTGATCTGATGAACCCCGACTAAACTCATTAATTTTTTTTGAGGGAAACATAATGATATATTTTAAATCTTTATAGAAAAAACAATATATTTTAGATGAATATATATTTTGTGTTTATTAATTTCTTGATCGACGATGTTCCAATATTATTTGAAACTCTATAGTAATTGATTTAGTATTACCAAGTTCACGATATATCATAGTGTAGTTTAAGTGATTGAACTCAAACATCTTGAGATATATGTGGAGTGGGTTAGTGTTCAAACAGCTTAATTACTTCCATATTTGGACACTCAACATAAGACATGTCTAGCTTGACTTGACAATATGAGGCTCCTGCGGGTACATGTTTCCAAAGTCCCACATTGGTTCTTTCTGTGTTTCTTGAGTAAGTCCAAGAAAAAGGTTCAAAATTAATAACTTCACCAAAAATGCAAAGGTCAATTTAAAGCAACAACTTTTTGCTCCCTCTTTGGTTGTTGAAAAAAACCTGCTACTTGTGAGATGTATTTTTCAACTTTCAAGTCCCAAACCTCGAAAAATTTAAATTTTGAAACCATGTTTCAATTTTGGAGCTTGAACAAGTGGTCCATAACTTTTGAGGGAAATGGAGTAAAGGATATTATTTTACTTGCAGCTTATGTCTCTGACTATTGCACCTACTTTTTACTATTCAATGTATGCTATATTTATTAAACTATATGAATTTAATATATTCTTAAAGTTGATTCAATTTTAAGAAACATTGAGAGGTCCTTGGAGAACTCACTTCCCTCCACCGTTAGTTGGAAACAGAATTTTCAAAATTATGGTGGATTTTAGCATATACCAACCAAATTAATAAACTACATGTTTCTTGTTACTCCCTTCAAAGCAGATGATTGGAAGATATTTGTGAATTCCAACTCGGGAAGTGATGGATTTAGTGACCAAGACCAAGTCAGCTAGTTATTTATTGAAATCACAAATATTACCAGTTATTAGTTGTAAGTTGATCACATGAGGGATTAGGTAGCAACTTAAGTAAACTAGAAGCAATATCAATATGTTCACACTTCACATTCAAATGAGTTGGTTGGTTGGAGTGTTTTCTGTTTCTATCTCTCAATAGATCCACATGCATCAAATCAGTGTCTGATTATGTTGTATACAAATTTTAACTAGGGTTCCAGCCATTTAGTTTTAATATTTTTGGATACAAAGTCAAATATTTCATATTTTATTATTATTACTATTAATATATTTAATAGTATATGGTCAATTTAATAAGAATCTACGAGATAACTTACTTGAGTTGATAAGATGGTGTTGACATGAGACCATGAGTGTGTTCATTTCAAGGTTTCATATTCGATTTTCCTCGACGTCAATTTCGATGAACTAGTCCATACATAACTTTGCTCTAACTTTAAATGAGCCTCCCAAATGGATGGTGAAACTTGACCTCTCAAATTACAGGATCACACAATAGAACAAATTAATTAGAGCATTTCTCTCAACTAAATTACCAAGATTGATTGAGAATGGAGCGTAGAAGCCTAATAGAAATCGTTGGGGAAAAAGCTAAATAGAAATCGGGGTTAGCAAGGGTGAGGCGAGGGATGTTACCATCCACATTAAAAATTGTCTCAAACCCGTTAAGTGTCCGGTTCCGAGTTCAATCGATCGAACCAGCCAGTTTGAACCGATTTTTAAAACTATGCAACTAAGATCGACACAAGGTCCACATTCTTAAAATATAAATAGGAGAGGATTTTGGAATACGAAAAAAAAGGAGTTATTTTCCTTTCTATTGAAATTTTGAAAATAAATGTTAAATATCCTTCGTAAACAAGTAAATAGATGCAAGACAAATAAGTTAGTCATGCTATCAAACAAGCTATTATTGTGAAAATTGGCTAATACAACCATATAGCATTAAGAATCTCATCCTCAATCAAAGCTGAAGATTTGAAACATGAGAAAACATGAGACGAAAAAAGTCGAGAATCCATTCCAGTAGTCGTCAGTTTGTAACAATCCTTCTCCTTTGTGGTCGTCAATTAGTATGCCACAGAAGACTTTGATTATTTGTTTTAATTAATAAAGCATGAAAAAAATATTAATATGAATTAGCTATTCTCAAGCACTAGTAAAGTGAATGTTACAAATGTCTTTATTATATGTAACAAACATTTTTTGTTTTCCACTAAAAAAATTCATTTCATTAGTTAATTCAATGTGCATTGCGTATGCTGCATTTTGGCTCTTGAATTGGATAGAGCACATATTGTATTATACTAGCATGCAAAGATTTGTACCGTAAAGAATAGTAACCAAGTGACAATCATTATAACAAACATATAAGGAAAATTATACATTATACAGATATATATTAGCAAGCTTGCATTAAATCAAAGCAAGATTTTTCATAAATTAGTGATGCAAACTGTGTAAAATCCAGGATGTGCTACTTGGCTTGATATGTTACTTCTTCCATTGAGGAATCCTTTGAACAACAACCTAAAAGCCATCATAGAAAACCTGTCTTAATTAATTTTAGAATATATCATTAGTTTATTCTTTTGAAGATAACGATACAGGTTGAAGAAGATTCCCTGGTCACTAAATTTCGTTTGCATTAGGTAAACAAGACAAGCATGTTGATATTTACTTTCTCCATGCTTTAATTATCAATCAATGTCATCCAAGAGTCAAGTAAATAGACTTAATTCTTATAAGGATAGATATGTTACTGTTACTTACAGTAAACTGTAATCAACTTGATAGCATATAGTATATTATGAAACTTGATGAAATATGGCACAAATTATTATCAAACCATGTATATATTGAAAGTTGTTTAGAACTCAAGTCTGCCACACCGGAACAAACTTAGTAAAAAAAAAAGGCCTATGGGGCTAAAAGGCCTATCAACCATCGCATTTGGCATATGTTATGACCTCAAATCTAAGACACCACTTTTCTAAGGTATTGTCCGTATTGAGTATTGTGTAAGCCCTCACAATTTGTTCTTAGTTGAAAAACATCTCAACGAGTAATGAGTTGAGGAGAGAGGTCAGAGGTGTATATAAACTACCCTCAATTCTCAAGTAATATGAGAAATTTTTGGTGTACTGCGACAAGAGTAAATCATGATCATGGTATATGCATTGCACTTATATGTAACCATCACTCCTGGCACCACATTTGCCGCACTAAACATGGGATATAACTTAATTTTGTATTTCAATATTTATCTAGTATTGTAGAAAGAACAATTATTGTGAAAGATACCTTGCCAGAGTTTTCTTTGTTCCCAACAATAGTTTGACAAGCCAACCTCCAAGATTCAGGTTTCTGTTTACAAATGCAGAAGCTCAAAAGATTAGTTAAAAATCTAGGATCATATCACCCTCACAATATAAAAGGGACATTTTGATAAGCAAATGTTAATTTTAATTGATTTGAGCAAAAAGTTAAACGAGTTAAAGAACGGTGATGCAAAGTATGATGACAGAATATAAATACTAATATAACAACTAATATATTAACATTTGTCAATAAGAAAACTTATACATCATTAGCATCAGATAAGTTTTAAAACGAGTTCAATTCGAAGTCCATACTTCAAATGACTTTCAAAGAAATTATAATACTTCTCATTGGCATAGGAAACTTGAAAACAATGTGTTAAAATTGATTCCAATTTCCAATAATGTGCTAAGCATTTTACTATTTTACGAATCATCATTTCTCAAATACAGGCAAAATTAAGTACAAAGTCAGAGAACATGCCTTCTTAAGATATTTTAGTTCAGTATTTGTCCTTTCATTCAAAAGATCCTTTCCTTCAATGATCTGCAAGAGTCCATATGTAGTAGAAATCAGAGATATAATAAGTATTAATTAATTTGTCGTAAACGAAAAACTATCTAAAATTATTCAAGTCTTGCATATGTTATGCTAACTGACCAAGAGAACACATATTCATACTGATGATTATTAAACCCTAACAATAACCATAAAAATGGATCATGTTAGTATGATATGGAGAAGAAGAAAATTCACACCTCGACTATGCAAGTTCCACAGCTACCCCCTCCACCGCAGTTCATTAACTTCCCCTGTTGTAACAGTTAAAATTAGATTGCAAAAACTATAATAAATAAACGATTTATTCTTCTTCTTAGCTGTTCTTGTTCATTTTATATATATATATTCTAAAAATGGATCCTTTTGGTTCCTAATATTGTCATATTCTGAAATGTTCACTTTTTAACCAAATTATTGGTAACAAGTATCGATTGACTTTGCCGATGATTAATCTAGAAACCTAGCTGACCATTTTTAATGAGCTCTTTAGTCCCAACCACATTTTCTCATCCATGAGAATCTAACCGTAGACCTTGATTAAGATATATGAGTTCAGTTTCACTCGGACCAATGTAACGTTCATATCTAAAATATATATATTTTTTTCTAAAATAAATCAATGAATTTTATTTATACACACAAAATTTTATATATATTAACCTTTTTTTATAGAAGAAAGAAATATTTAATTAATAAGAATATCATTAGAATTAGAACAATATGAAAGCATGTGGTATGATACATACATACGTGGCATAAAGCTCAATCTTGTTATCCGACATGATGCTCCTCATCAGCTTCTCCCCGCTTATTGCCTTCACTTTATCCACCGGAAACGACCCATCACCCTCTGGTTTTGGCTGCAGCAATCAAATTTCATCGCATTTTCATTTCAACTAATAATGAATGAAAATATGTAAATGATGATTGAAATGATACCCCAATGAACTCCAGCTCTATTTCCGGAGGAGAAGGAGATTCAGGCGAATTTGCAACGAAACTAACTGAATTGGGTCGCCGCCGGGGGAAATAAATGGTTGGATTCCGGTTACCGGCGGTGAGTGGAACTGGTGTGAATATATTGTTCATAGAAGCCATTTTCTTTTCTGCTTCGCGCCCTCTGTTCTGTGTTCCTACAAAGTCACACCTTACCACCAGACCAAATATTTCTATTAAAAAACAAAAAATATACTTTATCAATCTCAAAATAATAATCACAAAAAAAAAACTTTAAACGTTGTACCTTTGCGCACCTTTATGCTAGGTAGAATTTTTGATAATATATTTCATTTTGCATAGTAAAACAAATAATATCCGCGTGAGCTTAGCTAGGGCTCTAGCCACCATGCTACTTGAACAAAAAATAAATAAATTATTTTTCAATCTTGAACTAGTTAGTTTGTTTTAAATAAAAAATCTTGAATTAGTTATTTTTGAAGTATTCCTCTTCCGCTGCAACATTGTTGACTCTCACTCACATTTTTTCTCCAGCTTGAGTGAATCGGTTGAGAGTGACTGCAACCAAAAACCCAACAAATGCATTCACAAATTCCCCATCGTATCCTTCGTTCAATTCTCTCTTCAACACTCAAACCAATCCATCTACGCCCATTCTCTTCATGGCTATCCCAACCCGGAAACCCACTCATCAACTGGCCCTCCCTCCCATCCAAACCCACTCCAACCTCAACCCTAAACCCAAACCCGAATTCAAAACCCGAATCCCCTACACCCACTTTCTCCCCAAACGATTTCACCCTCATTTCATCTCTCTTCACCAACCCATCCATCTCACCCGGTTCATCTCTCCACACTAACCTAACCCAAACCGGAATCATACCTACTCCCCCTCTCCTCCGAGCTGTTTTCGACCATTTCGCTTCGTCGCTGAAGCTACTCCATTCACTTTATCTATGGGCCCAGAATCAACCCGGGTTTAAACCTGATTCTAGTTTGTTTGATTCTGTAATCAACGCTCTTGCGAAAATGAGGGAGTTTGATGATGCTTGGAGTCTTGTTCTTGATCGTATTGATAGAGATCATGATGATGATGAGAAGTTGGTTTCTGTTGGGACTTTTGCTGTCATCATTCGACGATATGCCAGAGCAGGTAGATAAAATATTTTTCAGTTTACGAATTTTGTTGTTTAAATTGAAGTTTCTGTTTGGATTTGGGGTTTGGAGTTTACTTAATTGATTATATGAACTTGAGATTTTGTTAACTTGATTATAGGACTTGATAATTGCTTATCTGTTCGGATTCAAGCCAATCCGAACAGATCCATACTGAAAGTGAGTATGTAGATAGTGATTTTAGCTTGAAAATATTTAAAGTTGATTTTGGTGCAAATAATGTTTTTTGGATTTTTGTTTATTAAAGTTGGTGTTTAAATTTTGTTGGATTAAACCATGCAATTTAGAAACAACAAAACAAGTTATTGTTTTACGTTTACTGTAGGGTGACAAAACCATGCAATTTAGGTTTTTCAAAACCTTCAATGGTCTATTTGAATTTGGTTGATCACAAGTGATGATGCACTTTTGCCAACTATTCTCTTGCTTTGTTATGAGGAATCAACTTTTTTATTTACTTACAAATTTTGAAGGTATGCACAAGGCTGCTATTAGGACGTTTGAGTTTGCAAAAGATAAGAAGTCAATTGTGGATTCCGTGTCAGAAATGAGTTTATTTGAGATATTAATTGATTCACTCTGCAAAGAAGGGTCTGCAAGGGAAGCTTCAGAATACTTGCTTAGGAGAAAGGAGACAGACCTGGGTTGGGTTCCTTCGATTCGTGTTTATAACATAATGTTAAATGGATGGTTTCGAGCAAGGAAACTCAAACACGCTGAGAAACTTTGGGAAGAGATGAAGAACGAGAATGTGAGACCAAGTGTTGTGACATATGGTACCCTTGTAGAAGGATACTGTCGGATGCGCCGTGTTGAAAAGGCGCTTGAGATGGTTGGTGAAATGACCAAAGAGGGAATTAAACCAAATGCAATTGTATATAACCCCATCATTGATGCATTGGCGGAAGCTGGGAGATTTAAAGAGGCTTTGGGTATGATGGAGCGTTTTCATGTTTTGCAAATAGGTCCTACTCTTTCAACTTACAATTCTCTCGTGAAGGGTTTTTGTAAGGCAGGAGATATTGAAGGTGCTAGTAAAATTCTTAAAAAGATGATAAGTAGAGGTTTCCTTCCAATCCCCACTACCTATAATTACTTTTTTAGGTACTTTTCAAGATGCGGAAAAGTTGATGAAGGGATGAACCTGTATACCAAGATGATTGAATCTGGACATAACCCGGATCGTCTAACTTACCATCTTGTGTTGAAGATGTTATGTGAAGAGGAGAAGTTAGAGTTGGCAGTTCAAGTTAGCAAGGAAATGAGGCATAAAGGATATGACATGGACTTAGCTACAAGTACCATGTTAACTCATTTGCTATGCAAAATGCATAAGTTGGAAGAGGCTTTTGCAGAATTTGAGGACATGATAAGAAGAGGTATAATTCCTCAATATCTTACATTTCAAAAATTGAATGTTGAGTTAAAGAAACAAGGTATGACTGAAATGGCTCGAAAGCTTTGCCACTTGATGTCGTCTGTTCCCCATTCTGACAAATTGCCAAATACATATGGTGAAGTCAGAGATGATGCACATGCTCGTAGGAAATCTATAATTCAGAAAGCCAAAGCAGTTTCTGATTTGCTAAAGGACCCCAAAGAACTTGATAAGTTTAGAAGTTCATCAGAAGATGCGGTCTCAAGTGCAAACTGTTCGATTGAGGATATTGAGAAAAAAGTAGGTATAAGATGAACATCTGCAATTTCAGTTCCATCAGGGAGGCAGTTGAGACCAGTTTGAAACACATGGGAATCAGAGGTTTTTGCACAAAAAAGTCCGCTGTTCTTTCCTATGCTATTAGTAGGCATCACAGCAGTAGTCACTGATCCACTGTTGTGTAACAGACACCAACATATGCAAATTAAATGGAGTTCTCTATGCCAAAAATAGTTCCTTAGCTAAAATTTGGATATTTGTCGATGGAGATGGCAGCAACTGAAGTTAAATTCATCAGTTAAAGTGGCTTTATAGAGGGTGTGGCATGATTAGCCTTTGTTTTTAGTTGGAGCCATGCATAATCTAGAAGATGTGACTGAAGATCAATATCTCTATTGGGAATTTTGTTTTTGCTGATAATTTTCTAACCTGGCTTGATGTCTCAGGTTCAACTTTCTGGTGTACTTTATTCTTGTCGTTGGAGCTCGGTAAACACTTCTACTGCCGTGTGTTTCCATCACAAAAGGGTGATTGAATCTCAGTAGTATCCAGATGGATCAGACTGAAGGGGTTGTTTAAGTGAAATTTGTTATATTTTGTCTTTCATTACTTCGATGATACTGATGCATTTGCCGGGCATCCAAGGATAACCACGTAGCATAGTTGTCCTCGCAAATGAAACCTAGTTTAAGGAATTTTGATACTTGTTCTTCCACGAAAGTTTGCTTCTATAGGGCGATCGTTGTGCTCTTTAGTGGCATAAGTTTGAATTTAGAGTCATTCATCAATCTATGATAGCAAAAGTTGGGGTCCAAACCTGGCATTCATCAATATACGTCAACAAGTATTTATTTCTTTAAGAACATTAATTTATCTGTCCCTACTCTTCCCTTTTGAGTTCCAAACCAACGTTTGTAATGTTTTCCATTTTTGTGTTAGAGGAGTTGCAACTTGGAACCATTCTATCAATATCTGGATGCTTCTTATGTTACTAGTATATGTTGTTCACGTTGAGGCTTTCCTTCTGTTCTATAGATCAGTTTGGCCCTTGTTTGAACAAACCTTTTGGGAATTATCTCATGGCTAGTAAACCTGATCAACTCACTATCAAATTGCATTCTTGAGAGTGACTTGTAAAACAAAATGTTGGCTGAGGTTCTTCGTTTAACATGTCAGAGACATTTGTATGCAAACATGACCAATTATGATTGTAGAAATCAGGGGATTATACTCTTGTCTTAAAGTGTTTGAGATGTAATTGAATATTCTCTTTGGAGGGTGTGAGTGTATTAGGGCTGGTGAGTGTTTGAAATTAGTCTATGTGTTATACAAATTTGCATATAATGTTATTCTCTAGTTGTCATTAGATAAGAATTGTGGGTTTTTTTTTGTCCAGATTTGGAATTACCACATTATATTCTTGTGTTATTATATTCTTGTGTTATGATTGTGTTCTTTTAATTTCTCTATGCCATTTATCCTAACAGAACTAGGACTAGGTGACTTTGTGGAGAGAAAATTCTAACAACTTTAGTCTATTTTAGGGTATACATGAGAGAGAAAGATGAAAGAAAAATGATATTTAAGATAACAGAGAGAGAGATAGAGATAAAAATAAAATCATGATGACTTTTTTCTCCGCAAAGCTACCCAATCTCAACCCAAAATATTCCTATAAAATGTTTGTGATTCTATTTTAGGGTATACATGAGAGAGAAAGATGAAAGAAAAGTGATATTTAAGATAACAAAGAGAGAGATAGTGATAAAAATAAAATCATGATGACTTTTTTCTCCACAAAGCTACCCAATCTCAACCCAAAATATTCCTATAAAATGTTAGTACTTTACTTGATGACATACCTGAAAATGGATAAAAAAAAAAAAAAGGGCAACCCAATCCAGGACTTGAACCCGTGACCTTTCAGTCACATGACAACAACTTTACCAATTGCGTTAAGCTTACCCCTCATAATTGAAAATGGATAAGCACTTGTAAAATACAAATTTTGACACAGATGCTTGACATGACACAAACAATGACATATCGACACTTTTAATGTAAAATGTGTGTGTGTGTGTTATTTGTATGTATGTGTGAGAGTGTGTGCGAGCGCGTGTATGTCTGTGGACCTAAATAAGGAAATTGACTTTTTTTAAATATGATTGATCTACTGTAATATTTGGCCTTTAGTTATCTATCGATTAACAAAGAAAATTAAAATGTGTAATTTTTTTTTTTAAAATGTTACAATCTTTACGATGTTAATCCCTTATTGATTAGCATTTCATCAACACATCTTAAACCATTGTAGATATGATTGGGTAATGTTTAAGGTATCTGGGAACAAAAAAAATTAGGGCATCAATCCAAGGAGTATCGAAAATAAGAAAACTAATTTTTAGAACACTTATTTGAATTTTTCAATATTTGTCGTACGAGTGTCTGACATGTGTATATGTCATATGAGTGTCAGACATTGACACATGTCGAACATTGCAACACGCCTAATGTCTGTGCTTCATAACTTCAAAGGCTCTCTAGGTTCATATTTCAAAGGCAAGCTGTCATGAATAAATATCCTAAAATAACTTTCATAAGCAATATTATTCCGCATAACGCGCTTCACGAGCGCGCTAAGAAAATCCTCATCAAAGCACACTCAAATGTAGGACCATTTCCAATCACAACCCTATCAGGCTAAACAATGATAGATTTTAATTTGTTCAAAACAACTGAGTAACCAACATAACTGTAATCATTGAATATGGACCCAATAAATAGGTATGCATCAGCGGATTCCATGATCAGCACATAATGCAATGCTCATTGCACTCCAAAATATTCAAATGAAATGTTTGTGATCCTCATGAGTTAGTCCTTTAATAGATGGCATGACTGAATATGGATAAGCACTTTTATCAGATAGTTCAATAAAAGGTTCACATGCTTTTGCTACTCTTAGTTTTGAACGAGGTACCAGTATTTGATTACTCAATCCCATTTGATTCCATTTGATTCACATGCTTCTACAACTGATTCCACTGCTGCCTCCAATCCCATTTGATTACTCAATCTATAAAATCAAAATAAATACTAAATTAGAGTTGTTTGTTACGGATTATAAACTTGATTGTGAGCTGAATCTATAAAACCATGGAACGATTATAAAAAATGATTTTTCTTTTATAATGAAAATCAATGTTTGTAATGTAGGACATTGACACTCACACGACACTCAAACATCGAAATTTCTAATATAAAATAAAGTTGGACATCGATAATGATATATGTGTGCGCACACGTGTGTTTGTGTGCACGCGTGTGTTTGAGAATCTAAATTACGAAATTTATTTAATTTAAAAAAATGAAAACAAGATATTGTAGTAATTGGCCTTTAGTTATCTATCTACTATTGAAAAAGCTAAAAAAAAAATTGCAATCAAATGTATTTTTTTAATCACTTATTGATGAATATTTCTTCAACTTATATTTAACTATTGTAGATGTGTTGAGGGAGTGTCTAAGGTATGTCAGTGCTTTGTCAGAGTTTTCTGACACTTGTCTGCATTTTTGAACGTGTTGTATGCCTGTCATTTGAGTGTCATACATTGATGTGTGTCGGACATAGAAACACGCATAACATATGTGCTTAGTAGTCTCAAAGGCTCACAAGATTCAAATTTCATAGGCAAACCTTCAGGAACCAATATCCTAAAATAATTCTCATAAGCAATATTGTTTCGCTTAACGAGCTTCCTTTCTTAGGACCATTGCGAATCACAATCCAACGCTTTTTAAAAAACAAAAAACTTACGCAGCGTGCGAGACATTTTACCCTCGCACATGCTAGACTCCGCTTTGAAACAAAGGCAAACAAACAAAAAGAGAAAAAGTTGAAGGAATGAATATGCATAGGTTTAAAATGTTTTCCTTGTTTTGCGAAGCATTGAAAACAAAAAGAATGAAACATTTTGAGTGGGATAGAAGCATGTTGAATGGGATCCCTTCTTGTCACTTTTTTTCTTTTCACTTTCTTTCATCTATTATTTTTTCTTTCAGAAACCATACAAAGATACTCTTTGATTAGGTTGAGCCCCCTTTAGAATTAGGTTTTATTTTAGGGAGTTTTTACGAAGAGATCCAGTAGCATAAACACAAACAATATTTAATAGTTATATTTATTATAGAAACTTGTTAAACAAGTTTTAGTAATACACTTTTTATTTATTAAATTGAGTTATAATAACTATATATAATCCCAAATTTAACCCATTGCCTTCTTAATTGCAGTTGCCAATGCATCATAGGCGACTTCCCAAGCAGTGCTCAATTCTTCACTCCATTTGTCTCCTGATGCTTCCTTTATTGTTTTCAACAAAGCTTCTTTAACCACCTGCAAGGCGCCAAAAACATTACTTTTGAATTAACGATTTAACACTTAGAAAATAGGTATATTAACAAAAATGGAAAATATTTCTCGAAAATAATTTATTTCATTGAATAAAAAATCACGAGTGATTACAATATCAACCCTTTATTTTATTGAATAACTATTTAATAATTTGTTACAATATCTACCACTTATTTGTTACTTTACCAACTATCCATTTAGACTAATCAAATCATGTTTTATTATATGATTGTTTTATCATTAAAATTTAATTTTCTTTAGTTATGATTCCACTATTTTTTATCATCATAATATAAAAATGTGGTACGAAATGGAAGTTTCTTATTTATTATTTTATCGAATCAATGAATAAATAATCATTAGGCGGTAAAAAAACTTAAGAACACATCGTTTAAAATATTTACCACAAAATGAGGATCAACAACTCCTTTCTGAATGTGGATTGCACCCAATGTAGCATCTCCCAAAACTACTCCCCCTGTTGCTCGGAGTTGAGCAGCTGAATCACGCACCTATAATTCAAAAAGTAGAAATATCTTAAGATTGATAATGTCCATGTTAATAAAAACTATGAAAAACATATAATCTGTTATTATTGTTGTTATTAATTATAATGTGATTATATATTATTAAGGAGAAGAAAATCCTAAAAAGAAAAATTATAATTCAATTTCTGATTATAACAATTGAGATTTGCGGAAGATCAAATTTCACTATTGGCCATATGTAGGATTGTGAATTTAGAAATTTGAAGGTAATACACGATTTTATTATAACAATCGAAATTTGTGGAAGATCTAATTTGCACTATTGAAACATGTGATTAAAAAAATTATAATTGGGATAGTTATGACTCTAAAAGTGGGATGAAGCATTACATAACCATTACAATAAAACACAAATAAAAAGTATATTCATAGTTATAAATTTATGTTTAATTACACTCACCATTCCAAAAACTTTTTCAGCATGACTTTGGAGTTTAGGACTATCCTGTACGCTAGCCGAGTCTTTGAGAAAAGAGAACATTCCCTTTGCTGCAGGAGCTTTCTCCAATATACTATTTTAATTAAAATAACCAAAATTATTCTTTTTAATTTACATCGTCTCTTTCAAATTGACAATTAACAAAAAGTGAAAAAACAAACACTAAAAATATCAAACTTACATAGTGTAGAACAAAACACTGTAACTAGGGTTTTGTTTAAATGATTCCCATGAGCTATTCACTAAAGCCTCTTGTTTATCTGTGAAACCCATATCTCTCTTCTTCTTCTTTTTGTATTTATTTTTTCTATTTGTATTTGTTATGTATTAATTGTACATAATACTTGTTTATATAGAAAACTTGGAGGTGAAAAGAGATGCAATTGATTTTTTATGATTATTTCTTTAGAATCTATTGGCTTGTGGAAATGGCCGTTGCCATTATTAAAAAGACAATAATCATTTAAAAACTTTAATCAAACATGTTTTCATTGAAGTTAATAAATATTTTAAATAAAAAATCTAATCAATAATGAAAGTATTATTTAACTTGATTTAATCAATGTAATTATTAATCAATCTAATAAAAATAATTACTCTCCCCGTCTCATGATGAATGTATTTCACTTGAGTTGTGCACGATTTTTATTAATTTGAGTTATTTTGATTTTAATGCTAAATGAGTTTCATTTATTAAAATAATTTTATTAATTTCTTAAAATTGTGTTATTACCACATTGTTAAACAAAACATCATGTTGTTGGGGCCACCATATAAATTCTTACAACAATGATGTTGAGAAAAAATTACTGTTGTGAAATGATGTTAAATGTCTTTGGTATATTGTTAAAAATATAATATATGAGAAAAATGAAAAATATTAAGGATCATACGCTATAAAAATTAATATTGCAAACTAAAGTTTAGTCTTGGAATTCTGCCTTTTACCCAAACGGTTCTGATCATTCTCAAAGTGATTGTCCAAATTACCCTTGCGTGAGTTAACTTGCGCTGCGTGAGTTAACTCACGTTGTGTGCTGTGATAAGCCTAGGCAGAACCTCCTTTCCTCATTTCCTCATTTTCAATCTGAAATCTTTCTCAAATCTCTCTCAAATTACCCAACTCCGAAATTCCTTCAACTTCAAATCAAACAACACTCCAACAACAAGAACAGGTAAGTTTTCACTTAAATTATGTTGGTATGATAGATTTTTTCACTTAAACTAGAATTTTTTAGGTTTAGTGTTTTGTTAAAATTTTGATTTTTTTTACAAGAAATGATAGAATGTTACATGTAAATGACTTATAGTGCTTAATTGTTATGATGTTTAGATGTTTGCATGATTATGTTAGATTTTTTACACTTAGATTAGATTTTTTTAGTTTTAGGGTTTAGTTTAAATTTTGATTTTTTTGCTAAAAAATCATACAATGTTACATGTAAATCACTTATATTGCTTAATTGTTTAAATGTTTGCATGTTTATGTTGTAGTTATCATTTTTAGGGTTTATGTGTAATTTGCACTCCAAGTGTTTGATGAAATGTTTGAATGAGTTTTTCATTGATTGTTTTTAATTTCCTATTGTGTAGATTTGAAGCAATGGTCGGGTGGATCAACGTTCATGCAGAATTCAACGGCGGAGAACCTCAGAGGTTGAAGGTTCGGTGCCTTGGCGTAACGTTAAGAGGTCTCAAAGATCAACTGAATGAATTCAACCAAGGAGTCAACCCCAGAGACACAAGGAGGGTGGAATACGTTCGGTATAAACGTCCAACGCTCGACGAGGGGAGAATATCATTCACTTGGGTGGAATTAATGAACTACGAAAACGTGAAGAACATGTTTTGGAAGCACATCATGTTCCAGTGGATTGATATGCGGGTAACATTGCTAAGATCAACTGAAGATATCATCAAAAGTTTGATTCCGCCAAAAGATCGTGATTAGGTAGAGAATGTACCTTCCAACTACAACAATTATTTTGCTCTGGATGAGGTAATTCAAACTTGTTAAACGACAGTTTCCAAGCATTCATTCGGAAGTGTTATTGTTTCATTCAAAAGATTAAATTCTTGTTAGTTTGGTTTAGATGAAGGTATTGAAGTGTCAAGGATTGTACCTCATTCTTTTGGCACTTGAATATCATCATCTAAACCAAACTAACAAGAATTTAATCTTTTGAATGAAACAATAAAACTTCCGGATGAATGCTTGATAGCTGTTGTTTAGCAAGTTTGAATTTACTCCATTCAGTGGTAAGATAATTGTTGTAGTTGGAAGGAACATTCCTGAATGTAATGTAATGTAACTTTTATTCGAATTTATTCAATACGCAATTTTTATTCAAATTTACGCTGAATTCCCGAATGTAATATAATGTAACTTTTATTAGAATTTATTGAATACGCAATTTTTATTCGAATTAACACTGAATTTATTCTAATTTATTTATTTACTTTATTGGAATTTAATAATTAAATACGCAATCATAAAACAAGTTCAAAAATTAACAAAAGTGTGGAACAACCGGCCACAGTAGCGTGACTTAACTCATGCCAAGATTAACACTAGTGTGACTTAACTCACGCTAAGTTGGCCGGTGGAATTTGTTCAAGAACATGTTTTTTGAAGTTGGTCAGTTATTCAACCTTCAATTTAACTCATTTTTACACGTTTTTTTTGAATGTTTTGACTGCATTGAGTACCAATAAAACCTATGCTACCCATTTCTCCCTATAAACAGCCCATCCAAAACTCACTATTTTCTCACACCATACATTCTCTTCTCCTCCTCACTCTTTCACCTTTATAGTTTTAGTTTTTTTGGGGGCCAACTTAGTGGTAAAAAAGGGTCAAGGAAGGGGGTAAAATAGACCAACCGGCTTGGGGCACAAAGAGGTCAACCCTCGGGGTAAATGTAAATTTGCTTCTTTTTACCCCCAAAATCTTTTTACCGTGGGCAAAAAGAGTCTCTCTTGAGGTATAAAAAGAACCACATTTACACTTACCCCGAAGGGATGATGTCTTTTTGCCCCAAGAAGGCTGGTCTCTTTTGCCACCGACCTTGATCCTTTGTTACCCCTAAGTTGGTATATTTTTACCT
>Ga0228710_1000842_pt1 | contig 42762 bp, 24 predicted proteins | sample MedpolnodulmetaG_FD_177995 | JGI IMG/M metagenome (GOLD analysis project Ga0228710, IMG submission 177995) | Root nodule microbial communities from Medicago polymorpha collected in Santa Monica, California, United States - pink nodules | ecosystem: Host-associated > Plants > Roots > Nodule... | reverse complement strand
TTTTGCCTTGTTGCACTCTGTTGCTTGTTTTCCATCTTTGCTCAGTGCCTTGAGTCATTTTCCTGCAAAATTAGGTAAAGTAAGATAGATAAAGCGTGAATGGATAAAATTCAACTAACTCTCGGCTTTTTTCCTTGATAACTTGTAAAACAAGTTACAAAAAGTGCCATAAATCTTCATTAGAATTACTACTTCTTGGCACTTATCAGTATCCTGAAGCAGAGAAAGACTGATGGCTCCCAGTGCATTACGCCACCACCGTGAAGCCATGATAGGCCTGGTATCATCATCATGCATCATATCAATCTTCTTCCCGTTGTTGATGCATTTTAAATTGTTCAGCCACTGGAAAAAAATTAAAACAAAACATTAACATTAGTTTCACAAAGATAACGTGAGTTAAACTAAATATCAAATTAAAATACAAAGAATAAATCAGAGGTAATGACTTATAGCAGATTAATATGTACCACTCCCTCAGACGCCTTCTTGACCACGTGCACATGGTACCTCGTCAGCTGGGTAAGGTCGTGTGGGCCACCGGGGTAGTCATCAAATGGATCAGGGTCTGGCTCCACCAACTTCTTCCCCCTCCTCTGTCGCCGCTAATGCTGCTGGGCATCCTCCTCCACATCCTCCTCCATTGCCTCCGCATCATCCTCCGCCTGATGTTCCACTTCCATCTCCTCGTAATCTGGGTCAGACTGAGGTTAAGGCTCATCCTCAACAACAACACGACGTGGCCTGCCAGCCCTACACCTGGGAGCCTAAACTACACCCTCTGCCGCCTCTCGATGACGGTCTTCCCGCTCTCTCCTAATGGATGCGTGACATGTAACATGTCGAGTAACATCATTATCCATACTTGTAACATGCATAACACAACAGGTTTCAAATTTAGCACAAAAAAAAGTATAAAAAAAAAAAACACGGGTTTGTCCGGATTTCATTTTCCGAACTGCAACAATCTAGTCCGGAAAACGAAATCCGGACAACTTCAGTACCCTAGAAAGAAAGAAAGAAACTCAAATTAACATGCATGCATAAGGATTTCAAACTAACCTTCAATTTGATGTTTGATAAGGTTTGAAATGCGGTGATTTTGAGCAAGAAAACTCCAAGTTTGGACTGAGCCATACAATTCGGATTTTGGGATAAGGGAGAGGGAGGGAGAGAGAGAGAGTGAGTGATAAGTGAAGCTGTAAAGTGTGTGTGGGTGTGTCGGGGGGGGGGGGACTTCCTTTTATACTTCGAATTTGTCTGGATCACGTAATCCGGACATTATTTCGGTTTTTTCCAAATTACGTAATTCGGAGGGCATGTTTGTAATTTTTACAGGACGCCTGAGTATGGCATAGGGTGGATAAAGTAATAGTCAAAAAATTTCGTTTCGCTTTTGGTACTTAATGGACATAATTTCCATATGGTTTTGACATTTCTTAAACATAATATGGGCTTGCAAGAATTGCATATAACTTACCAAATAACTTGAAATTTGATTTCTCACAACCAATACTTCCTAAAAACACATGAAAAATATTGAACATAAAAATATGGGCATAGATGGATATAACTTACCAAATATTGAACATTAATATGAACATAAATTGACCATCAAAGATTAAAAATCAAATAAAAAATTTTGATAGGACGAAAACATCATGTTTTATTTTTTCAGAGACTAAAATCAAAATTTAGTATATTTAACTTATTTCACTCTATTTCAATTATAATGAATGAAATGCCTTGAGCTTGTTTAAGTTAAAAACACTAGGTGTCAAAACACAAACAATCCCTCCATGCATTATAAAGAGTACAGGTTAATTGTACAACAAAATAATATTCAGCATGCTATACAATTTCATAAATGAAACAATGCAGTTTATAGAGCAAGAACAATAAAAATGAAAAACATTATGCATCCTACCACACCTTATTCACTTCCCTTCCTAACTTTTTATACATGAAGCCATTGAATGTCTAATAAACAAATCATAAAGTTCTTTGTATGAGACTATTATATTACAAAACAATCCAATATGTAGTGACAATTCTAGAAAAAATGAGAATAGTTAACAACTGAAGCCATGGCACACAGAAAGAACAATAATGAGAATCAATGCAATTATTATAGCAAGTACTATGAGCTTTATCTTCATGTTTTGATACCACATCTTTCTCCTCAACTGGGTTCCCTGCTGCCTGAAATCTTGTGCCTGCGCAACAGCCATACCATTTCAATTGACATTCCAATAATTCACAATCCTCGTACAATATTCACAATTAATGGAAAAATTAAGCAGCATAAAGCAAAGTTTTAGCCAAGATAATAAATAACTGATAACAAATCAACCCAATAGTGCTAGAGTTTCAAGATTTTATTTAACTGGAATTATTGGATTTGGTAGCATCTGATCTAACAACAAAGTATTTTTTTATCAAAAAAAGAAAAGAATCAATCACAATCAAATAAGCTAAGCTCGAACCCAAGTGATCCCTAGGGCATCAACAAGAAAACTAGACGTGAGAATTTGGGAGGAACCCGATGATCCAGAACGACCAAGAGATTTGGACACCATAACTCCATCCAAAACTTTAAAACATTGGGATATGAATCACATGTCTTATATATAACATTGACTATGTTCATAGTCGATGTAAACTAACGACTCACACTTGAACCAAACAAGGACGTATTCAAGTTCAATTCCAGAACTAAATACTATATGCATGAGATTAATTAAGTATACGTAATTAAATACAAACTTTGCTCCATAATCATCTCCTAATTCAATGTACATATATAAATCTGTTGGTTTGGCTCAATTGTGACTAAAAACAAACAATAAAATTAAGAATCTAACCTGAGAGCGAAGGTTCTCAGTTTTATCCACCAAAACCTCAATCTTCTCTCCCCTATCAATAACCTGCACATAACATATAATAATATTATGACTTGCCACATGATATTAAATGAAACTCCGGAGACAATTTGATAGCTAAGAAGCACCGAAACATACACGGACACAAAACACGATATGCCAATGACATGTAGATAACGAACAATTCTTCAATGTGAAGTGTCAGTACTATTTTGTTGGACAGTCATAGAGGTGTAAGTATTAATATGTGCAGCAATCAATGCATTACCTTATCGATATTTTCCATCATAACTCCTTTGACTTCAGAAACTTGAGCTTTCACTTTAGCAAGTTTACTAACTTCCTCTGGATGTTCCACACAATATTGCATTTGCTCCTTCAATTTTGGTCTAAAACATATATATCATAAGTATTATAGAGTAATTAAGATTTAAATATATGTTGCACAAGAAGATAATAAACATAATTAAGTACCCAAATTCTTTGTTAAGACTTTTAGCAGTTGCTGTTGTAGCTCTTCCTCCACCATATCTTTTATTAAAATCATCCTTAATACGTTCAAGAAAAGCTATTGGAATTTGTCTACCAACAGACTCCACTGCTACAACACAGTAAGCTGCAAAAATCAACTAATCATTAAACATGTTCAACAGAAAAAGGAAAACAACAGAAAAAATATAGATGAACAAATTAAAATCATAAATTTTAAGATAAGAAGGTAAGTTCTAAAATTATAGCACCATAAGCAATTTAAGCAAGGATAATCACTGCACATTGTTTTATTTTAACAAACAAAATTTTCACTTTTTAGAACTTTTTATTAGTGAGCTTTAACATATGGAAATAATTAGAATTGAAAAAAATAAAATGTAAGATTTGATTTAAATGAAAATATAAATTATCAGTAACTTCTAAAAAATATATAATCTGATTTTATCAAATGAGATTAAAAAGAAAATTTCATCATTATATCAGAGACAAATTAACTTGATTTTTTTCACACAAAAATCTCCAAAGAATCATTGGATTATTTTATTATTTTATCCTAAAATCATATTTTATTTTTAAAAGTCTTAAACAAGCTGTCCTTATCCAACTGTGGACACTTGATTCATTTTAAAAAATAACACAACCATTAAACATTAATTAAATCTATAATAACACCAACTAGTTATTGTTCCATCTATTAGGCAAGTTTGGACCATTGACCCATACATTGCTCAAAATACCATCACGAATAATGCCACCATCCAACAATGGAAATGGACGGTTCATTTCATCATCACAATTAAAATAGTAACATGATTAACGTAAGATTGACAAAAATAAGAAAAAACAAATATAAATTGAGTTTTGTGACTAATAAATATGTTTTGTACTTTTGTTTTCTGTTTTTGTAAAATCAACATCTAATTAACTATCTCAGATGTTGCAACAAGAAAGATTCTTAAACTTCTAATTTTAGGAGCCTACGTTAACTATGTTAGATTTTCAGATCATTTTCAAGCACTTATGTACCATGTTTTTTGTTTTGTCGAAAGACGAACGAACAAACATCACATAAAACTGCGATGTCCCAAGTTCGAACCCTAATAAAGATGTTCAGTTTAATAATATCGACATTATAAGTTGAGCAGAATATTATTCAAAGGAAAATCAGGTATATAAAAACAATGAAACAAGCCAAAAATATAAAATGAAAAAAGATGATTACTGAATCCATTATCGACGAGGAAGCTGAAGGTATGTCCATCACAATTGTAAGTAAACCTATTGTTAGAAGCAGGGAGTTTTTGAAGACACTGTAAAGCTATGGTGGTGAAGTTTCCTGTGAAGTCACTGTACTCAGCAAGAATCACCGTACCACGAGCCACAAAGCTATAGATCAATGATTGTTGTCCCATGAATGATCACAATTCACAACTCTCTCCAACAGATTCAATAGAAGAGAGCAAGATTTTTATTCTATTTTTTTGGAAAAGAAATGGAAAATGATGAAGAAGTTAGAAGGAAAGAGATATAGAGAGAGAGGTGTTGTCAAATTTGGAGGCTGAAAGGAGCGAAAAGAGGAAAATGACAATGTCAAATACCAACGTGAAACCGAGAAAGTCGCTTAATCTAGAAGTGATTTTTATTGTTATTTTGTACAAATTATTTGATTTCATGTTATTATTTTTTAATTCTAAAAGGTTCTGATTAAAATACTTTGTCAAGCTAGTGGCGGCTTTTATGTTGAAAGTAGGCAGACATTTCGTTTTCGGAGCATGAAGGAAGTAGACAAATTGGGTAGGGTATATATGTATGATATGATAGTACCATATATATAATAAAATTCTATGAACATATCTTTTCTTGACCCAAATAAATAAAAATTCAAAAGAAGGATTTATTCATATGGACGGTGTTGAATACACCTTCAAATTGAGAAGTCAGGAAAGGGTGTTGTGCTGGGGGAGGCATGGCAAAATTTTAGGTTTAGAAAACATTTTTGTACATTGTGTCTTTTGACCAGAGAAAAGATTTAGAAAAATGGTAGAAATTAGGGTTTGTTTTTGTAGAACTATTTTAAGGCTAATTTTTTGTATCTCTCTTGTATGTCTTTGTGAAGAACTATTTCAAAGTGAATTGGAGATATCTATTTGCGAACAACTATCGTCATGTTTTTATTATCTTATTTCTTGTGTGTTGTTTAATCAGTTTGGTTTGGTTGTTGTTAATTTAGCTCCACATATCAAAATATTGGTGTGAATTTGATCCAAATTCACAACAATTGGCGCTTATTGTGAGGTAATAGGAACAAATCATTAAGCGAGCACAATGGTTACCAAGTGAGATATCAAGAAATTCACCAAAGACAACGATTTTAGGTAGGGCAAAGTGAAGATGCAGAGGCTCACCCCTAAGACTGGGATGGTGGACAAGGTTAGCAATGTCATTATATTGTGTCTTAGGGATAAATTGTTAAGAGAAGTCGTGTCGGAGACAGCCGTGTTGGCGATGTGGGTAAGGTTGGACTCCTTGGATATGACCAAGTCCATTGGTTCATAGGCAATTCCGGAAACAAAAACACTAGATCAACTCACTTTATGACGGTGAAGTATAAATCAATAATAGGTTACATATTCACCCATACTAGAACTCAAGACCATATAATGTCTGTGTTGATTAAAGTGGTGCTTACTACTTCGTCTACAAACCAAAAACAAATAGTGGGGCCCTTTTAATTACTAATACATCATCTTATATTCAATTAAACCTAATCGAGAATACTAAGACTTATAAAAATAAAAATAAATTATTTTTTTTTAAGGGAAAAAAATAAAACCTTTATTTTGTGGTTAACAAGACATATTTGTACTACATTATTACCCCCTTCGCCTGTGAGTTGTGACTTGAAAAACAATTATTCTTGTTTAACAAGACATGCTAAAACCGATATGGTAAGGATCTCTTACGTAATTATCTCATTATATGGCCCATCATATTCACAATGCTAAAGTGATTGGAAACCACATCTCAATCAAAGGCACAGAAAGTGTCATTATCACACTACCAAACATTAGTAAATAATTAACTAATTGTCCAAAGTGGGGGCATTATATGGGCATATGAAGGAGATGTTTTGGAAAACACACATGTGATGTGCTTCAAATGCACCCCTAATATAAAGTATCGACACTACATTCTTTGTTTTTTTTTATCATTATTTTTAAGTATTTTGGTTTTTTTTATAAGGATTGATCATTTTTCCTTCATCACATCAATTAATGACTTGAATGCATAAGATTTGACATAATGCATTAGAATTATCTATCTCATATGATAATCACATGGTATCTCGGTTTATTTGTCTAACCAATGTTTAATCTGATTTGCTTACCATCTTAGAATTAACAAAGAATGTTTGGATAATCGAAATGTAAACAAGAGTCTGATTTGGTTTTGATTATTTTGATTTTGTAATGTTAAGGTTCGTTTGCTGCATTTTTCTTTGAAGTTTAATTCAATGGTTTTATGAAATGAGATTAAAAAATTGAGTGGATTCAAAAAAGCATTCCTTTGTTAGGGGAAATGAGACTAGATGGGATGGGTTTGTTTGCGTATAATGGTTTGATTCAATGTTAAAAAAAAAAAAAATTGTAGTAACTTCTAAAAAAGAAATAATCTGATTTATCAAATGAGATTAAAAAAGTTTTGTTTTGTGTTAACCCTCCAAATTCTTGGAGAAACGAGGTTCTAGTAATCCAAAATTCGACATGAGATAAGTGAAATCTTACTAAAAATTATTCCAACTAGATTAAAAAAGTAATTTTCATCACTACATACAGAGACGAATTAACTTATGTTTTTTCACACAAAAATATCCAAAGCATCATTTGATCACTACTTTATCTTTAAATCACATTATAAAAGTCTTAAACAACTGTCGATAGTTAATTGTTGACACTTTGATTAGAAAAAAATTAAGCACAGCCATTAAATAATTAAATCCATAATAATATCAACAAGCTATTATTCAAGCTATTAGGTATGTTTGAACAATCTCTCAAAAAAAAAGTATGTTTGAACAATCGATTCTAAGACTTTTAGTGTCCTGAGCAAATTAATAAAATTGTGCCCTTTTAGTTATTCAAATGTCTTTTTGCTTATATTTTTTTTGTTTAAAAGATTCTTTCATAAATAAGGTTCTCAAAAAAAATATTTTCAATAGAATTAATCAAAGCAAACTAAATATGTAAACACAAAACTAACTATGTAAATACTTTGCTCACTTTGTTGTCTTCTCCGTAGTACACCTTTGCTAGGAAAGACACTTTCTTGTTGGTAATATATTCCATTTTAGCTTCTTCAAAAAAAAAACACAAAACTAACTATTAAGTAAAAATATTTTTGGCGCCTCTAAAAAATGACCCTCTAGAAGGCCGCCGTGTCCGCTATGCTCAAGGCCGCTCCTGCATGCCGCCCTCAATCAATACAAGTTCACGGGCTCACAACTTAGACGTGACATGATTAATCCATGTCAAGTTTACAATAACAACGAAAAAAACAAACATAAGTTAAGTTAAGTTTTTAATCACGTAAATATGTTTTCCAAGTAAATATCTCAAACTTTACAGCAAGAAAAACCTAAAACTTAAATTTTCTGGAGCCGATGTTAACCTATTTGATACTCCCAATTTGATGTCTTTAGACAATCTCAATTTGACGTTGACTATGTTGGAGTTTCAGAAATTTTTCAAACACTTATGACATGTTTCATTCAAAAAACGAACATGTATATAAAAAAAAAGAAACAAGAAAAAATCCACAAAGTAAGATTAAAAAATGGTTATTACGGAATCCATTATCGATGAGGAAGTTGATGATGTCAAAATTGTTAGGTTCAACATTTTAACTCAGATTAGAATCACTACATTGTAATGTGTGCGAATTTCATTGGTGCTTACCATTTCCTCAACATACCCAAAAGAAAGCGTAGCCATGCAAATTACTATTACATCATCTTATATTTACCAAGACTTAATCGAAATTCACCAAGACTAATTAGAAAAACTTTTATTTTATGCTTAACAAGACATATTTGTACTACATTATTACCCTTTTCACATGTGACTTGCAAAACAATTACTCTTATTTAACAGACATGCTAAAAATGATGAAGATGAGGATCAATTACGTAATTATCACTTCATATGTCCCATTATTCACAACCCGTTATATGCGAAAGTGATTGGAAACAGAGGCTTCCACATCTCAATCTAAGGTAGAGAAAAGTGTCATTATCACGCAATCAAACACGAGCAAATGATTAACTAATTGTCCAAAGTGGGGTATCACTAGCAGCATATGAAGTGATATGTTTCTATGCACAACTTCAATTTGAAGTATCGATGCAACATAATTAGGTAGTTGCACCTTCATATCAAAATGACGTTGCCACATCATTAGAGTCACATGTATGCATATCAAATACCTATTTATAATAATTAATAGAAGAGTTATGCTATCAATACTCTCTTTTGAGCATTCTCTCTAATACTCGCTTTTTATTGGTTTAAATCATTGTGGATCTACACTTTGAAAATTGAATTCATAAAAAGTAGTGAAACATACATTGATTCCATCCAATAAAAGAGTGAGTGTCAGAGAGTGTTGAAAAATGAGTGTTGCTAGCATTCCTCGTTAAGGGAATACCTTGACTATATATATTTTCCATCAATACTCCATGTTTTGAATTCAAAGACCTGAGCTTTGACTTCAGCAAGTTTAAAAACTTCCTACGTTCTACACAATTCTGCATATGCTCCTTCAACTTTGGTCTACAACATACAAGTACTTACACAACACAAAGGAACAATGCAAAGGACTAAAACTTGGGGAACCATCGATTCTCAGATTGTCTGAATAGAATTAGATGTGCAGTCCTTTTTACAGTTTCTATGCGCCCTATGGACCAAATAGAAGGACTGATTTTCAATAACCTTGATCTAAACAAGTGGTGACTTATATTAGATAGTTCATCCAAGTGCTATGCTATTTTATATAGCAATTATTTATGGGTCTTGTTAACCGGTGCACTTGGGTACTTGTTTTGGTTGCTTAACCAATGCCCCAAGGGCCACTGTTTAGCATTCTCCATTATTTATAAGATCTTTCTAACTCATCACTAGTGTGACTTGATTTTTATCCAATAGTATTATTTTGAATTTTTATACCTAAACTAAAGCAACTTGGCATACACTTGATTATAATCAACAAAAGGGATTAGACCACATGTATCAGGTCATGGTGAAAAAATGGTACATTTGTCTAGTGCAAAACAGAAAAGAACAAAACCATTACACAGGTACCAAGGGAATCAATTACAAACACAACAGAAAATTTACACACATATTGAAGCTCAAGTTAAATAGAAGTATGCACAGAAATTTCCAATCACATGACAGTTCCGAAATATAGATTGGGATGTACATAGAGATTGAAAAACGGTGGCGGTCTGACCAGCTTGCACTGGATCAGGAATGACCAAAACATCTAGCTATATTTGAGAAACAACTAGATGGAGATGGCTCTGTATTAGTCTCGGGTTTCTTTTGAGGAAGCTGCTTAAAAAATGCTTTCACAGCTCCAGTTACCCCATCCTCATTTTCCATAGCTTTGGCAAGTTCAATTGCATGCTCCTTTACCTAGAAGTATAATGAGCAGTTAAATGTAATATTTATGTTTATTCAGAGCGCACCAAACACAACCAAGAAAGAATGCAACCAAAACTGAGATTGGTTTACACCTCAAATTTTGAGGCCACGCAATGTAAATATAAAACGTATCTAAATACATCAGCCCATCTCACAAATATAAACCAAATAATAAGTTTCAAACATGGAATTCAATGTTAATTGATCTCGTCGTATGACTAATGGTACAATTATCACAGCTTCAACAAGATTGTGACACAGTAACACCCGAAAAGCAGTTTGCCTTTGTAGAAACTCTACTGCAAGATAGAAAGGTAAAGTGACAACGGGGAGTGGCTACATTATGTTAAAGTACTTTTATTGGACAATTTTGATGCTGATTTGTCATGGGTCGGTCTATCCACTCCCAATTGGAGTATTTTTAGGGCATGTGGTTTCCTGTTCAGCCTTGTTTTGCCCAAATTTGTCAGTAGTCTTTGGATTAGGTGTTTTCCTCCATGGCCAACGAGAAAGACTACATCGAGTATATCCAACTTAAAGCAGCCAAACCAGCCTCTAACCCGGCTATTATTGCCTAATGCCCATAGAATAGATGTCTAGCTTGCACATATATTTGTTTTGGATCATAAAAAAATATATGAGATGAACTTCAGTAGTTTGGAGTATTTTTCTCATAAGCTTGTTGTATATAAGGGAAACACTTCATTTATTTAATAACATACATTAATAATTTGCAAATCAACAGTCACATCACACCAGAAATTTATCCTCCGAATCTACTTCTGAAAGAAGCAAGCCCGTTTCATTTGGCTGATACACAAAATTTTAAGGAAATTAAATTTTTATTTACCTTGGGATCTAGCATAAAATTTATGGCTTCAATCAACTTAGGAAGCGAAAACTCGTCAACTGGGATAGGAGGAGGGCCGACTCTTCTATCATGTACTCTCTCACCCCAAAAGGGTTGATCACCAAAAAAAGGAACTATGGTCGTTGGGCACTGCCACAAAAAATATAAGTTATTAAAAATAAAACCAAATGATATCATATTTACAAGGGATTCATAAAGGTATTATTTCTTACAGCAGCTTTCAGCCCTGCAGCTGTTGTTCCTGCTCCTCCATGATGCACCTACAAAAAATGCATAAAAAAATAAGAATTTAAATTGCTAAATAATTGAAAAGAAAAACTAAAATAAATTAGTAATTTGATAGAATTATGACTTTGTCGTTATCTTCAAATGTGATTTAAACCTTTAAAAAATAATGAACTAAGAGTATTGAACTAGATGATCTTACCACTGCTTTACATTGTAAAAACAGCCAATCATGGGGAACATTATCCAACAAGTATATAGAGTCCTTTGGTTCTGTCACTGGGAAAACAAATTGTTAAAGAAACAAAACTAATAAACAACTAAAACGAAAGCATGAAGAAGCAGTATCCTTACAGTCCCCAAGCCCTCCCCATCCTTTATTGATGATGCCCCTCTGTCCCGTGGTTTCCAGTGCTTCTACAATTATTTGTGTCATCTTTTTTGGATCTTGAACAGGCTGTAACAGAAATGAGATAAGTATATAAAGACGGGGGGGGCATGAGATTAAAAAGTACAAAGAAATTATTTGTTATGTAGGAAAATTTTGTCTTACAAATAGGTTTTGAAAGATAAATAACCGGTTTTTAATCTGATATGTACCCAATTTTAATCCGAGTTTTTAAAAAATCGGATATTTTTACAAACCAAACTATATCAATTTATAAACCAAATTTATATCCGGTTTATAATAAAAAAAAGTGGTCATGGTTATGAATACAAATCCATATAAGTGATTTATAAATGGATATTGTTTGGTCGGTCAGAATGTTCGACCATGCACACCTCTACCAACAACGTCATCTCCGCTACGCTTATTTTATTCTTGTGTTGGTTCTTCACCACCCAACACTCTGTACCATATAACAGTGTCGGTGTTCCAGCTGCCCGAGAGTTGGGACAAGAAAGCTACAACAACAACAACCAAGCCTTATCCCATTAAGTGGGGAGCCAAGCACCAAAGAGATGTGAGGATCTTTATTCCTTCCCGAAATAATCCTAAAACATCTAAACATCCTGAAAAATCCAAGCATTCTCCTCCAACAAAAAGGACCACAAAATTGTGAACTTGGCACATTTCCACCAAATCTTAACCTCGTTCTTTCCAAACCAAATAAATTTTATTTACAGAAAAGTCTCCAGGTAGTCAGGACAAACCTGATATAGCCCATCAACAACTAACAGACTTGCACAAGCAATTAGCAAACTAACAATGAAAAGTAGGTGCATTACAGATTAAGAATGGCTGCTTTAAGTCTGCATCAAGTATCTTTAAGTTAATAAGATTTAGACATTAAAAATGTCCAACTTTGGGTGAAGCAATCTGCCCATGCTTGGTTTAGAACAGTGTTATCAATCCCCAATAGGGGTTGTAGCAACTGTCCCTGAAAACGCTATAGTGGGAACTGGGAATCCTACTGTACAAAAATGTGTATAAATTCATATACTTTATATAGTATAAAATATATAACTAACCAAAAATGACGGAAAAAGTGAGACAAAGTGAGAAAAGAGAAGCCCTAGAACTGCTTTGGTGTTTTTAAATTGCAAAATTCCTAAAATACCCCAACCAAAAAGCCATGATGATTACTTATTCTTGAGGGCTTTTTGGAATTTGCGACCCCATTCTAAATTGTGCCCGCTACGCCAAACCACTCTACTATTGTTTATCCTGTGGTGGCCAGGGCCGATAAAGCCTATAGCACGCTATTGACTACACTGGTTTGGAAGGTTCCTACATCTATCATTACCACATAGAAATCATGTGGACAAGATACATGCATGATGCAAATAAAGACACTCACCAGGCTACCAAACCCAATGTAAATCGGCTTGTCACCATCTTCAAGCCATTTTACAAGGGACTCGGGAGGTTCATAGTTTGATGCTAGATCAAGAAAGCAAAACCCTACTACATCAATTTTCGGTCCCCAATCTGCAAATAAAAAAATAATATATTTATTGTTAGTAGAATTTTCTGAATAATTGTATTGAAAATATACAAGAGACTGTACATTTTTAGACAAGAGAGAATCCCTTAAAAAACTAATAACAATGAAGGGAATGAATAACTAATATTTACAATAATAAATATTCCCCCCAAGCTGAAGTATATGCATTATATGCATCCAACTTGTTAAATATATGATATGAGGTCCTCATAGAGATTAGTGATTATGAAAACTGAATAATATATTTCAAGTTATAAATAATGTACAACCAGTCAACTACTATTGAGTTTATATAGGCTATTCTGACCTAATGGGCTAAAATCTGAACCGACAAACCTTGAGACACAAACACAGTAATGATAGACCAAAACAGCAGCAAAAAAAAAATGTTCTGGAATGCATTATAGACATTAAAAACAAATCGAACAACAAGAAACCTCCAACACACTTCCGAAACTTGGGACCCAAATTCTAGATAGAATAGGTCACCACTATCGGGCCACTAGAGTCACGCTTCAGATGTCAAGTCCTAGACGTGGATTAAATCTCATATTTTTTGAGATAAGGTCTGAACATAAGTTTATAAGTGGGGTAGGATCGAGTTAGCCCAACCCAAACTCTATTAATATTCAATACTACACATCCGAAGCATAGACTAATTTGAATGGAATAATACGGACTGCAACACACACCCTCACACTCAAGACTGAACCTCTTAAGCATGGAGAAATGTGGGTAGCGCCAGTCTTTATATGGTCAAGGATAGACTCTAATATCAACTTAGATTTTGAGTATAGCTCAACTCAACAAAACCAGATTATAAGGTGAAGGTTGTTCAAGCCATATAAGTTGTAAACACTAATGAGGGTATGCACACAAGATCTGCATAAAAGATGAAACTAAGGTACTAAGGAAACTAACTATACAGATAGAACATAATAGAAAGTATTCTCCTAAATATATGGTACTTTCCAACAGATATAAATAATTTATTAAGCATTATTTTCATTAGTCACAAAGACCACTTAAAAATAGTGATGTTCACGAAAGCACAAAGCACATATTATAAAAATCATGTTACGTCACTCCCAAAATTATAAAAACAGCAATGAGTGAACTTGACAACAAATACAAAGTATGAACATTAGGATCAAAGTAACCACCTTTTGGTTTAGGAACAAGATGAGGACTCCATATATATGCATGAGGAATGTCATTTTCAAAACCTTGTGAGCCACTTAAATATGTGACGGGTCGTAGCTTCAACTTTTTCTTCCTAAGATCATTAATCATGTCTCGTATTCCAAGCCAAATTAACGAGTCGACTATTTGATAAGAAAGCTGAACAGTTATGAATGACCAATATTAAATCAAATATTAAATCAAATATGGTTGCAAAAAATTAGCTGGATGATAAGAACCAGATTTAATTAATAAACTGACCCTATAACCAGCTTGTTGCTTTACACGAGACAAAGGATGTGGAAAGTCAGCTGTTGGCCTGGGTGAAAAAGATAAAATACATACAATGAACTTCAATCACAAGGGGAACTAAAAGAAATAACCAATTTTAAAAGAACCAAAAGAAAAATTAGTAAACAAAAGACTAAAGGAAAATATGAAAAAAAATACAATAATATCACCTAGATTACTTACGTCCATGGCATTGTGAAAAAAATATGAATTGGAATTTGTAAGGCCTCTGCAACATGGGTATGCCCTATTTTAAGTATTTAACAGTGTCAGTAGCAAAAACAATGGTATGAATTACAGAGTAGTATCTTCCAATGTCATCATAAAATTAGAAAAAATAGGACTAGCCAGCAAGAAATGTGAAAGAAGGATAACATTATCAGAAACAATATTCCAAAGTGATAAAGAAATGAGAAAATATTAAATCATGTACAAATATGTTAAGAGAAGTAGTTTGAACTTTGAACTAGATTAAGATCCGAATTATCAGATTTAAATTGTAGTGTTGCATCTTAGATTCCTTTGAATTTTGTTTCCCGAGTTCTAGCAAATTAGTTAGTCTTTCCTATCCAACTCTATATGGTAACAAAGCCCGTGCTTTGATCTAGCAACTGTTGGGCAGAATAACCCCGAACCCGTAGACAAGACGACAAACACCTTCGCAGCACTTTTCAGGGAAACCAACCAGAACCTTCATCGTCTTTTGTTGAGGCCCTATTTCAAATATTCAGCCTGCAACTCATCATTTACAATCCCAATGTAAATACTTATGAACTGGATGATAGGGGAAATTTATGGTATCTTGCTGGACACACCACAACCTTGAAACAACGATCTTGCCATGCAAAAACTGTACTTCGCCATGGCCCTTCTTCTTAGTACCAAACTGAATTCAGACTCCATGAATAGTTTAATTGTACATCAACCAATCACATGATAGATTGTCCTAAATTAGTCCTTATTCAAGTAACAGCAAAACTGAAATTGTATATGGCCCAATCTCAGCAATGGCTGGAATTGGTTCTGTCCCATATTCCATTGATCAACACTGCATAATGTTATGTCCTTAGGGTGTATTTTATACGCATAGAAGTACATTAAATGCACAACAACATAGAACAAACTCGAGTTATTGGATGACTCCCTCCCTCCCTAAGAGTCTAATCTGCCGAGCATATCAATTTGTCTACTACACAAGTTTTGACATCTATTCTAGTGTTTCAAGGCATTTATCTAAAGGCATGACACAGTAGTATTGATTCTGTATATGGATCACATGACGCTTATAGGAGATTTCCTAGAGATAAACAGGTTAAATAAAACATTCTCCATAGATTCCCATAAGATATGTTTGGGTAGGGAAATTGCAAAATATTTTTTAGATTAGGATCTGAAACATCTAATTCAGATGAAATAATTTTCTGTTTTTATCTCTTACGGTATAAGCTTAGAATAGTTTAACTAAGTGATAGAATTGTAACTAACTGTGCTGAGTCAGCACAGTTAGGTCAAGGCTATAAATAGCTTCTTCTCCTATTCTATGTAATCAAGATTCATTTGATAATCATCAATACAATAACAGAAAACAGTTACAGATCTAAACTCTCTCTCTCCTTTATCTTTTCATAATAATCGCTTATCTTTTTTATCGGCTAGTATTTTTTTTAACGAACTCTGCCTAAATATTTCATCCGTCGTTGTATATATATGTGCGTATTTCATCCTTTTATTGGTTAGTGAAGTTTTATTCTAATCAACTCTTCTCCAAAATTTAAAAATGAGTACATATACATACATACATACATACATACATACATACATACATACATACATACATACATACATACATACATACATACATACATATATATATACACGCACATATAGAGAGAGAGAGAGAGACACACACATGCATATATATATGCATATACATAAGTGTACATACATACCAGTATCTGTGTGTCAAGTGTGTGTGTGTGTGTGCGCGCGCGCTTGTGTTTGTGTGCTGAATAGCCTTAATACTTGAATATAGCTGCCCCAACGCCATGGTAGCATTGGCTTTTCCATTTGCACAGAAATCGTTACTAAATAAAAATGCAAAAATTACACCAACCATATTATAAAAAATGCAAGTAACAAGAAAGAATACCATATGCTGGGGGATTGGCCATGATTGCATCTGCTTTAAAGGGGACGCCCGAATCAATATCAGGTTCTTTACAAGCAGGAAGCAGAGAGTTAATAATTTCTTTCATTTGATTTCTCTGAACAGGTATCTCAGAGGGCCCCGATGGCAGAAAGCCCTTATTTTTAACCATATCTGCAAAAGCATAAAAAAACATATTCGATAAAAATAGTTTATCCATATCATTTGATTTGAGTAAAATCGTATTACGTAGTTGTAGGGAGGACAGTTATATTCATGATCTGAACATAGTAAACAGTTTATCCATGACACACAGCACATTTTGAAGTGATTTAATATATATTCCCAACTATTTTCAATAACTTATTGACTAAGAATGTGCAGATGAAAAGTAACCCACATAATTATTTGCTTAACCGCTGGAGTTAATATTTCTAACCACAAAATTTTGTGCTTGCAAAATTTCTAATCCTACCATTTTCCCAAACAAAAATACATTGGAGAGTATTATTGGAGAGAAAGTAAGAAATCATGCATTAAATCCAATCAAACACTAGAAGAAGAAACTGCAGTTGGGTACGTAGTACATACATCCAGCAAGGACTTTTGGATCGCCCCCTAACGGATAAAACTCCAACCCAGCTGTCAAAACAAACTCCTTAAAATTTGAATGAGTTGCTAATCTAACACGATGGCCATAATCCTGCGCGTAAATGTGAATAAGGACCTCAATTTTGTAAACAATAATAACATAAAAGCAATTATTAACATTAACATAACTAAGTATTTAATATCATATGTTTTTGTCAGAGGATAACTAAATAAAAAAAATGTATTGATTCAATAAAAACTCAACTAAAGATTGGAAGCTCCAAGCTAACTAAAAATACAGCAGAAAATACAAGTTTGTAGCATCTCTTTCTCTTCATTAGTTTATAAGTTTGAAGGAGAATATTTTTTAAAAGAGAAAAGAACACAACAATAAATATACTGTAAAGGGTCGACTCTCCAAAAAGCCTCAAGTTATTACGTTAAGGGTTTTTTTATAACAAGATTATTACGTTACGAGTTATGAATTCTTTTATATCTAAAATGCAAGATTCCAACTATTGGACTAATTGGGATTCAAATGCGAATGATGTATGCTCACCTTGTTCTAATAGAAGCAACAAGGATCAAAATCACATCTAAGAAATGAAAAGAGACATACATAACAGGTATACATAAGAAATGAAAATTTTATACTTAAGAAAATGTCAACACATAAAATCACTCTCTTATTGTTACCATAAAAACTATATATCACATTCCCATGAACCAACAACTAGCAGCACATGAAGGACGAAAAGAGATATTTGGGACATAATAAAATGCCACCATTACTATACCTGTAAGCGTTTTCCTATTGCGACAAATGGCTGTACATCTCCTCGTGTACCAACAATAAGTATCACTATATTCAATGGAGGGATGTAATCAAGGTCTGTTGCACAATGTGAATCATCAATGACATTATTTACATGTTTGGATCCAGCACCAAGAGCTTCAGGTTCAACATCTATGGGAACGTCAAATTCTACAGTTCCGTCGTCTTTTACGGTAGCTATTCGGTTCAACAATCTAAGCTGCATGTGATTAAAAACAACAATAAAGATGGTGATGATAATCAGTAGAAACAAAAAAAGGAAAAGAAAATAAGTTATGGTGTAATATAATAATTTAACAAAAGCTAAATTATGATATGGTGAGAGTACAATTCAATATTTTTTCTGTCTGTTCAATATTTTTAGTTGTAGATTTGACTGTAATCTTCCCACACCTCATTTTCCCAAGCATATCTCTCCATACAAACATAAGAAATTTTTTTATTTCAATTGGGGAGCAAAACATTCTAAATTACAAACATACATACAAATATTTAACACTTTTAGGAAATCAATGCCACCCTATAGACATGTTTCCACAGACATAAGGGGAAAACAAAAGGCTAAGAAACACCATAGATGACAATAGCATACCTTTTCCTGTACAGGAATTTTGTTATTAAAAATTTGTGCTGCATCCTCAGGCCTTAGATGTCTCTGCCGCTCTGTTTTTGACCTTTCCAACTTAAACTTACTTGGACTTGACTCTATTTTATCTCCATGGGATATATCTACTGGCAATGTGGTAACTTTGGACAACCCCGTGCTTGGAATGCCTAAATACAGGCAGAAAACAAAACCATCATAGTTAGAGCTAAAATTGAGCAATGAAATCGAACAAAACAGTGATATCAAATATATAATTCAGAGAAAAGAGAGGAATTATATTAAAATTCTAAGGAAACATGGCATGACCAATTTTACTAAATTAAGAGGGTTTCACTTTTGGATTAACAAGCTTTGCTCAGCTAATGAGTTTTTCGTATGTCTCTGCCTCTGGTTTCTCTTATTGGTTTCTCTTAAATAAATTTATTTCTTCACGGAGAAGCATGGAGAGAGCAGGAGAACATGAATTAGTGTAGCAGCACTAACCAGCTTATGTTGCAGAAGAAATGTCAAGATCATAGGAGCATGTTCTAGAACGAAATTAATTAGGTACTTCTCTAATAAAGGATCAAAATGCATTGATACCACTCAAGCAAATAATAATATTAAAATGAGTAAATGCTTATATAACCATTGAACATGTTTATATGTGATAATGGACATGATAAAATATCAAATCGTGATAGCTGAATGAGACTGTCTCTGCAGTTTGTTTCTGATACAGCTTAATGTCTGCCTTGACCATTTTGGCGGACATGCAAATTTTCCTTAGTTTCTTTTTTCTCATCTTAGGAATGGACCCTTAAGTTGGATATTTGTAAGGATCACCAACTTGATGAACTCCGTGATTTAACATGGGAAACAAGAAGAAAAATTGTGAAAGGTTGTCGATGGCTTTGACCTGTGAAAGAATGCTTACTGCACATCCTTGCTACATAGTCTATATTCGTGTTCTATCTTTTTGATAATTAATTCTCCAGAGATATTCTCTTCAGTTGTTAGGAGTTATGCTCTCTCCTGCTAGAAATCAGAAAAACTACAGATGCTATCACAGACAATCATGCTTTTTGCACTTGTAGATTTTGTGTTATCTTTAGCTATGAAATACTAATAAAGTGTAATATCTTCGGCTTATTTATTTTATTGCCAAACGTAGCACAAGTGCTTTTGAAAGAGGTTGGGATTCACTAAGCTGAAGGTCCATTGACATGTCCAATGTCTTTAATGAGCCATAAGTCGAGGTAATTAACCATCCTTGAGCCGAACTGTTTTGTTTGGTCAATTTCAATGAAACGCACCAAGGAAACAAAGTGTATTCAATGCATCGAAAAAAGATAAATTATGAAGTTTTTCTAAAATTGAAATTTTGTAGTCTTTGCTTGAAAACAAATGCAACTTTTTTTTCCATTTTTTAGTTATATGTCTCGCGGGACATAATTGATCTAAGATGAGATAAATAATAACATAGGCCTTTGCATCTTTGGTTTACTTTCGTAATCCTCGATTAACTGTAGACCTGGATTTAAAGTTAATGGCTGTTTACAAAGGATGGCAGGAAATTTATAGAAATGACTAAGTTGATACTCTCAATCTGAAAACTTCAGAAGTGGATCAAATTGTTTTGGTAAGTGATAGAGGATGTTGCTGTAATTCGTGTCTAAAATTCCATCTCAATGGTGGGATTCTTATGTGGACAGACATCTAGAACTCCAACCATTTGCTATCGGCCTATAAGCTTAACATGCAGACTACAATGCCAATGGGTGTGAACAGAATTAGAGTACCTTAGCAATGGTTCGATTCAAATTAAAGAATATGAATTGTATTTCATTTTCCAAATTACCACCCACTACTTCCTAGTTGCAATTGTGGTTAACCTGTGATTATTGAAATCGTAAAAATTTGCGGCCAATGGGTTACTATCTTGTTGGCTCTTTAGAACCCAATATTAAGTCACATACAGCATTGCATCTCTTATGGTTGTGTGTGAAAATTTGCTGTTAAGTCGTATTGAGTGTAAATTTTAGTTTCGGTTGGATATTTTTTCATACAAATTTGCCTCAAACAATAGAATTCTTTTTCAAATTTAAAATTAACAACATACATGAATATTGAAAATAAAATTTAGATGAATTCAGATAACAGAGATATTATAAATTGAGACAACCAAATTGAATAAAAATAAATTTTATACAACAAAATAAGAGTTTAATGGGCATGCATGATGCACCGACAGTTCAAAAAAAATTTACATTGTCATCAAATTAAAAACCACCAATCTGTTATATCATACCACTAATTTCAAAATATGTTTGTTATTTGGCGGAATTCAAGATGCTCATTGAATGTCAGTGTATAACTACTTTTTACACTGTCAATTCATCTTCTATTTCCTCATAAAAGAAATTATATATAACGAAGCATGATAGAAAAAGCAGACAAACAGACACGTCAGTGCCCGCCTAGTGTCGTCATTCTTCCAAAATTAATTATGTAAATGCATGATACATTTGCTTATTTAACGGTTTCTTTCTTTCACTTATAATTTAGTTGTAGCAAATTGTGAAAGAAAGAAATGAATTTTACCAAATTAACTTTATAAATATCTGTCGGTATATACATCATTGGTATAAATAAGTGAAAGTATCGCTCAAAAAAATAAATAAGTGAAAGTAATTAAATTGAAATTGATACATGATATATTAACATTACATTACACTATAAATTGAAAATGACACTTCAAAACTTATCTTGTGTTCCATATTTTTTCACGTCATTTCATTAACAAAAAAAAAACGCATTAATTAAAACCAAAATGTAAAAACAAAACCATATCAAAGTAAGAATGAAAAACACTTCAACTTTCAATTCAAATTCAACACTTCTTTCTCTAAGTCGATTAACTAAGCACAAATTCAACAAAACTATGACTAAATCGAACAATTCATATATATATATATAGGAGAGAGAGAGAGAGAGAGAGAAGTAGAAACCTGAATTTGAAGAACTACTTTCACCGTTAATGGCAGAAACTCCATTGGAAACAGAATCATTACTATCCACAACTTCCTTGGTGGTGCTTCCGTTTCCGGTACCTACTTCATGCTCAACTTTAACAGATCGATCGCTTGAAGAAGAAGAACGCCGGCGATTCTCCGGCAATTCCGCCATTTTCGCTGCCGTGTACGACGCGCGCTAGATTCCGGTGAATGTAACCTAGATTCGTTGCACGGTTATAGGGGGAGCAGAGAGAAAGAGAGAGAAATTGAATCGAAGAAATGAAAAAGCGTTGGGAATGGTTTTGTGGGGTGAAGAAGGTGCTAAGATGTGGTGCGGTCGCTTTATTGATTAGTTGTAAGAATCCAATCTAACCCAAATTATTTATTGGACCGGACCGGACCGGACCGGATCAGATCGAAGGTTTATTGAGTAAATAAACTACTCGGTTAGTCTGTGTTTTTTTTAAGACAATGATACCCCTAACTAATTAGTATGTAAATCAAATAAATTGTTATTGTTTTGACAAACCAAATAATTTTTTTTCAGAAACATCAAATAATTCTTAGATTATAAATATTTTAAAAAATCTTTAAATTTATTAAACTATAAGTAACGAGTTTTAACAAATTTTTTTTTTTTAAGGAAGTTTTAACAACTTATTCTCTCACAGGTCATTATTATAAACAAATATTTCAACCGTCTCAAATTATAAATTGTTTAGAGAAAAAATTGTAATAAATTATAAGTCATTTTACATTTACAATTAATGGTATTTTTTCTATTATACTCTTAAGCTTTAATTGCGAGTTTGGAGGGGGGAGGTTTGAGAAAAAAGGAATTAGTAAGTGGAAGAATTAGAGGAAAATGGGAGGGAGTGTTTTGGGGATTAACTTTTCTTCATAATACTAAACTTTCCTCATTCGGGAGAACTAAAAAAATGTATTGGAGGAGGGTTTTAGAGGGTTTATATAAATTCTTCAAATTTCATTTATGTTGTTATATTATTTTTAAAATTAAAAATATAGTAATCATATACATTAATTTATCATTCTCTAAAAAACTACTCTTTTAAATTTTTTTGAAAGATTTCTTCATTTTCCCTCGTATTTTCCACCCCTCAAAACCTTCTCTTTCCTCCCCTCCAAACTCGCAAACAAAGCCTTAGTTATTTGGGATAATTACAATCACCTCCCCTAAGGTTTAGTTAAATGTCACATATCTCCCCTCTAGTTTTAAATATACAATAAACTCCCCTCAAGTTAACTCTGTTTACTATTCCATTTAGTTCCAAACAGATCTTCCTACAAATCTGATATATTTTCATAGCAATCTAATTATTGCAAAAGCATTCAGCCAATTACCTTCAACTTGTTTTGGATTTTATACCAACTATTTGTAACACATTTTTTTTTCTTCCTATTTCTCATCCAAAGGTTCTTCGTTCCCCATTATTATGCCTTTAAACATGTTTTTCATTCTTGACATGGGGTACTTCTTTTTGTTCACTATCCGTTATCATTTTCTCCTGTTCCAAGTTTATAGTTGAAAACATGTTTCCTGTTCCAATTAATTTGTTGGGTACATATGTTTTAAGTGATGGATCAGAGATGGACGTGAAAATATGTAGAACAAGAATAATAAGTCACATGGAGGAATCAACGTAGTATTGAAATTTAAAATCACTAATTTGACTATTGTGAATTACTAATAGGTGTTGTGAATGTGTTGTCAGTGGTGTAGCAGATGAATGGCTTCTAGCAGTGGAATGAGTTTTATTTTTATTACTTAAACAGATAAAACATACGGTGTTAGAAGAAGAGGGTGGTTTTTGTTTATTTAAATATAATTTAGGTAAGGTTTGTATCTATTTTAAAATTAGAAGTGGTGTTTCTGCCATTTGAAGAGACTTTAGGGGAGGTAAGTGCAATTTTCCCTAGTTATTTATAATCTCTCTTCTATCAATCCTTGGTTTATTTTTCTCATACAATAAATGAAGGATAATTTTATAAAACAACTCATTATTTCTCTTTCTTATACAAAATTAATTATATTTCTTAATTTGTGTGAAATTAGTAAAATGACTTAAAACTAGTATGAACACTCGTGTCAAGCACGAGTTAGAATTTCGTGAGAGAATATTAATGATGTATCAGATGTTAGTTAAAGTCAAACATTTGATAGAATAATAGAGGTCGGACAACAAATAAGTGGAAAAAACTCATACTTGAGTCTTGGGATTTTGAATGAATATGTGATATCATTCTCACCTGTGTGATTCTTCTTTCTCCAATGTATCAATCCACATCAGTGTTGACTCCCCTAGAAGGTCCAACGATCGTATCATATCCCAATTCAACATTGTGAGGAACAATTTTCGGTGGTGGATCACGTATACGAAGGTTGTGACACTTAATGGAGATATGTTAATTTGTCAAGTGTGAGTAAAAATTTCACAATTTTATGTAAGAGTAGATGCATGTTGAACAACATATAAATTAGGGGACCCGTATAACTAATGTCTTAAGACTTAATGTGAATATGCGATTTCAATTTCACTTGTATGATTGGTCTTAGCCTAATATGATGATACAACTCATTGTAGGCTTTCACAAAAGACCAAATATTATGGTGATTTGTTTTGTTAGTTTTTAGGTGTAATTTGCTGAATTTTTGGATGTTGTTCACTTTCATGCAATTTTTTTTATTCAACATTTGTTACCATAAATTCCTCCAATTTTCGTCTTTGGTGGGGACAATGGAAAAATTTAGATGTGTTATACTGAGTTAACAAAATAAATGCTTATTATACAATTTAAATTAATGTTGTATTTTTTAACGAGTCTAATATTTCAGTAGCATAATTTTTTCCAATAATCTTCAACGCCTTAAATTACGAACAACTTTGAAAAGAATTAATACAAGTAAAATTTGATAAAATCAAAGATATTTTTAATTATTTCTATTCTCATAGATTTATTTAAAAACCGCTTACAAAGTTAAGAAATAATTTGGTCGTTTACTTGTTATGGTGTGGTTAATTTTCTCTGTTTTTGAAAATTGAACTGAATTGATTGGACCAGGTTGGACCAGACTAGATCGGTTATTGGATTGGTTTATGAAAGGGTTTTGTTTGTGATGAAGTGAAAGGTAGATTGTGGGTGGGAATACAACAAAAACTAATAATTATATTTGTCACTACCGCATGTTTTCCTCCAAAAGACCAATTTCATATTTTATTTTTATAATTTAATTATAAAACGGTTACATCAATGTGGGTATCATAGAACTCGTTATTCAGTTCTTTGTGGCATATAGTGTTGCTGATAATTTTTGTGGTCTATGTTTTTTTAGTTTGTTTTCTAGAGTTAGGATCTTTTTCATTTTCGTTCTTCATTTATTTTTTCCAACACTAACTGTTTTAAACGTTTTATTGTGCACAAAAAATATTTAGACTCATTTAATGTCATATTTTTAAAGAAAAGCCGAAAGTGTTCATTTTAAAGCCATCACAGACGAGATCAAATTAAAATTGGTGACTTGGAAAAGGTCTCTTCTTTCTATCATGAGTTGTGTTTATTCTTTTCACCTTTATTCTTGGCCTATTAAATTTCTGAATTTATTAGATTGGTGGATTACGAATTTTTTGTGGAGCTAGTGGCGATATTGTTACTAAAAAAATTTGCACTGTTTCATGGAAGAAAATTTGCCAGCCTTGGGACACAGGGGGTTTGGATTTAAAATCGACTAGAGCGCTAAATGAGAGCCTAATCTTTCAATTGAGTTGGAATTGTTTTGCTTCGATTGTCAATGGTCTCAGATGTTTAAGCAACAATTTTTTTTCTTACGGCAGACCTTTGCGTTGTCACTTTCAATCATCAGTTTAGCATGGTATTATAATTCATATTTACATTGTCATTGCAAACTCGGTTTGGATTATGGGTACAGGTGAGCACATCAATGTTTAGACTGATAATTGGTCAGGATCTCCTCTTTTTGATATGTTAACGCTTCCTCAACATTTGTTGTCGTCCCTTGGCTGCAAGCTTTCAAAAGTTATTTTTGACGGCAACATTGACCTTCCTCTAGATGTCATGCGCAACCAGGAAGTGGTCTCTAATTCGTTCTCAAGTGTGGGATGTTATTGTTGCCGGTATCCTCCATTCTTTCCATGTTATTTGAATAGAACGTAACTTAGTCTGTTTTCAGGATACTAAAATTTTGTTGCATGCTACTAAGATTAAAATCATCACGGGCATGACTTTTAGTTGCATGCTGACCTTTCATAATCCTTCTGTTGTACGTGCCTTGTCGTTTCCATAACAAATGGCACAATTATCATCAACTTGGGCTTCACGTGTTAGCATATCATGTTTACAGGAAAAGAAATGGTTGTGCTGATAATTAGCTTGCTAATTTGGGTCATTCTACTCAGTATACAGTATGATCTATATTATAAACTGATATATCAATTATTTAATGAATCTGAAAAATGAATTACTTATATTTGAAACCGTATTGTGTGTTATGATATCAAGCGTGTAATAACAATTTCATTAAACACTTAATAATCTTAATTTTGACAAAATTAATTTTTATTCTCATAATTGATAATCTTCGCTCTTTATATGCTCAAATTTGTCAAAATAGAGGACCAGAAGCGCAATTCATGTAAACTGAGACATTTTTAAGATGGATGAGCAATCATTTTTTACTCTTGCCTCTAATATTACCCATACTAGTATTTCCTTTCCTTCAAATATAACAGTTCATAAGTCCCATTTAAATCATTGTACTACGTTCAATATCTCTTTTAGTTTTTTCGATAAAGAACATTATACTAAATATTAATCCATTTCTCATTTGATTTTAGTGTGAAATTGCAACAGTAATGGCTTCAATGGCTCATACCCCTACATTGGTTCTTTTATTAGCATTATCTCAACTATACTTAAGAGCTCTCTCCATGATGTTTGGAACTCAATTCAAGAGCCTCTATTCTCATTCATGTTAGGTCAATAGAATATATATGCATCGATGTGTAATGTTAGATCAACTATCTAATTATGATACAACATAATTACAAGAAACTAACTATAACAAATTATGACTAAATATTCTATTTTATCATGACGTGTACTAGTTTCGTGAAAATAAGATCTCTTAAATCACCTTTAGATTGCAATATATATGCATTCCATGAATATCTCTCTTTTACCAGATCTCTTTGAGCTCAAAAAATCAAGAATCCTTGCTACATCGAAAATATGGTATTTAGTGTTGACAAGCGTAGCTCATTGAGGATTAACAACACCAAAGTTTATCAACTTGATTAATGAACTAGGGTTTAGACCTCTTGGTCATGGAGGCTGTGATATAATTCCATGAAAAACCTTGATTATATTTTCCATCATCAATCCTTGTTTTGAATTAAAAAAACCAGAGCTTTGACTTCGACACGTTTATTAACTTCCCACGTTCTACATAATACTGCATACGCTCTTTCAACTTTAGTCTAAAACATACAAGTACTTACACAACACGAAGGAGCAATGCAAACCATTAAAACTTGCCGAACTATCCATCCATTCTGAGATTTTCTGAATTTTGAGTCAGTTCTACAGTGTCTCTGCGTCCTTTGGACCAGATAGCAGGTCAATTCTCGGTTGGTTCAATCAAACTAGTCAGCCCAGTCCAATTTGCTTACCTTGATCTAAACCAGTGGTGACTTATATTAGATAGTTCATCCAAATGATATGCTATTTTATATAACAAGTAATAATATATAAGATCTTTTTAAATCATCACTAATGTGACTCGATTTTTTAAACCTAACACAACATCACAAAACCAAAACGAACTCAGCATACATTTAATTTTAATAAAAAAAATTAGACCACATGTATCTGGTCATGGTGAAAAAATGATATATTTGTTTAGTGCAAAACAGAAAAGAACAAAACCATTACACAGGTACCAAGGGAATCGATTACAGACACAACAGAAAATTTACACACATATTGAAGCTCAAGTTAAATAGAAGCATGCACCGATATTTGCAATCACAGGACAGTATGACAAGTTGAGCACAGAAATAGAAGCATGCAGTAACATATATAAATCGGATGTACGTATGGATTGAGAAACGGTGGGGTCTAACCAGCTTGCATTGGATCAGGAAAAACCAAAACATCTAGCTATATATGAGAAACAACTAGATGAAGATGGTTCTGTATTAGGCTCAGGTTTATTTTTAGGAAGCTGCTTAAAAAATGCTTTCACAGCTCCAGTTACCCCATCCTCATTTTCCATAGCTTTGGCAAGTTCAATTGCATGCTCCTTTACCTATAAAGTATAATGAGCAATTAAATGTAATAGTTATATTTATTTAGAGCGCACACACAACCAGAACAGATGTAAGCAATCTTACCGTTGCACCAAGACTTGCCTTCACCCATTCAACAAATACAAACCAAATAATAAGTTTCAAACATAGAATTCAATTTTAATTAATCTCGTATAACTAATGGTCCAATTATTACAGCTTCAACAAGTTTGTGACACAGTAACACCTGAAAAGAAGTTTGTCTTTGCAGAAACTCTACTGTGAGATAGAAAGGTAAAGTGACGACAGGGAGAAGCTACGTTAGGTGGTTAAAGTACTTTTGTTGGACAATATCTCTGCTGGTTTGTCGTGGGTCTGTCATGTCCCAATTGGAGACTTTTAGGGCATGTGGTTTCCTGTTCAGGTCTGTTTTGCCCAAATTTGTCAGAAGTCTTTTAGATTTGGTGTTTTCCACCATGGCCAAGGAGAAAGACTACATCGAGTATATTCAACTTAAAGCTGCCCGGAAAGCCTCTCACTCAGCCACTATTGCCTATAGAATAGATGTATATCTTGCACACGTATTTGTTTTGGATCATCAAATAATACATGCGAAGAAATTTAAGACTTCGGAGTATTTTTCTCATAAGCTTGTTGTATATAGGGGAACACTTCATTTATTTAATAACATGCATTAATAATTTGCAAATCCACAGTCACATCACACAGAATTTATCCTCAGCATCTACTTATGAAAGAAGAAAGCTCCTTTCATTTGGCAGATATGCATAAAGGTTTAAGGAAGTTAAAAAAAATTTTTACCTGGGGATCTAGCATAAAATTTATGGCGGCAATCAACTTAGGAAGTGAAAACACGTCAATTGGGATAGGTGGAGGGCCGACTCCTCTATCATGTACTCTCTCACCCCAAAAGGGTTGATCACCAAAAAAAGGAACTATGGTCGTTGGGCACTGCCACAAAAAATACAAGTTATTAAAAATAAAACCAGATGATATCATATTTACTAGGGATTCAAAAATGTATTATTTCTTACTGCAGCTTTCAGTCCTGCAGCTGTTGTTCCTGCTCCTCCATGATGCACCTACAAAAAATGCATGAAAAAAAGAAAGAATTTGCAGTGTTAAATAATTGGGAAAAACAACTTAAGTAGGAAAAATTTAGAACTTCGATAGAATTATGATATTGTTGTTATCTTCTAATGTGATTTTAACCTTTAAAAAAATGTTGAATTAAGAGTATTGAAATAAATGATCTTACCACTGCTTTGCAGTATAAAAATAGCCAATCGTGGGGAACGTTATCCAACAAGTATATAGAGTCCTTTGGTTCTGTCACTGGGAAAACAAATAGTTAAAGAAACAAAAAACTAGTAAAGAACTCAAATGGAAGCATGAATAAGCAGTATCCTTACAGTCCCCAAGACCTCCCCATCCTTTACTGATGATGCCCCTCTGTCCCGTGGTTTCCAGTGCTTCAACAATTATTTCTGTCATCGTTTTTGGATCTTGAACAGGCTGTAACGGAAATGAGGTAAGTATATATAAAGAGGGGGAAGGGGTGGGAGGGTGTGAGAGGAAGCGATGAGATGAAATAGTATAGAAAAATTATTTGTTGTATAGGAAAATAAACTGTGCAAGAGATATACAAAGCAAGGAGAGGATATCTTTGAAAAGAAAACTACAAAAAGAGAGAATTCCTAAGAACCATCAAACAAAGTCACGAAAACTACAGTTGCACATCCCAATTTTATATGCACATAAAAGAAATATCCTTTGAGAGACAAATCCAAGCATTCTCCTCCAACAAAAAGGACCGCAAAATTGTGAACATAGCACATTTTTAACAGAATCTTAACCTCTTTCTTTCGAAATCCTATAAATCTTATTTATGGAAAAGTCTCCAGGTAGTTAGGACAAACCCAAGATAGCCCACAAACAACAAACAGACTTGCACAAGCAATTAGCAAACTAGCAGTGAAAAGTAGGTGCATTACAGGTTAAGAATTGTCCATGCACATAACAAAATTATCAGGGGAGATGGTTGTTTTAAGTCTGCATCAAATAACTAGAATTAGTCTTATTTAACCACAGTCAAGGCGAAAGACTCCAACTAAGAAGGTGCTATGAATTTCCAAATATAATCATTCAGGACAAGTTTCCCACAATTTAGAGAATGAGTTAAGCTATACAAGAATTATTTGAAAGTTATCATTAAAGTGCCAACTACCTTCATCGCAACATACAAGAGTGCTTTTCATTACTGTTGATCACTGTGGATGTAAAATGGTTTTCTACCAGGTGACATGGAAAAGAATTGTATTTGAAGATTCCACAGATTAAGGTAATAAGGTTTAGACGTTAAAAATGGCCAAATTCGGGTGAAGCAATCTCCCCATGCTTGGTTTGGAGCAGTGTTATCAATCCCCAATAAGGGTTGTAGCAACTGTCCCAACGAGAAGCCCTAGAGCTGTTTTTGGCGTTTTAAATTGCAAAATTCCTAAAACACCCCAACCAAAAAGCCCCGACGATTACATATTCTCAACAGCTTTTTGGAATTTGCAACCCCATTCTAAGTTGCAGCCTCTACGCCAAACCACTCTACTACTGTCTATCCTGTGGTGGTCAGGGTCGCTAAAGCCTATAGCACGCTATTAACTACACTGGTTTGGAAGGTTCCTACATCAACATTAACACATAGAAATCACGTGGATATGATACATGCATGATGCAAATAAATACACTCACCAGGCTACCAAACCCAATGTAAATCGGCTTGTCACCATCTTCAAGCCATTTTACAAGGGACTCGGGAGGTTCGTAGTTTGATGCTAGATCAAGAAAGCAAAACCCTACTACATCAATTTTCGGTCCCCAATCTGCAAATAAAAAAAAAAAATTAATACTTAGTAGAATGACCTGAGTAATTTTATTGAAAATATACAAGAGACTGCACATTTATATTCAAGAGAGAATCCCTTAAAAAACTAATAACTAATGAAGGGAAGGAATAACTACAATAATAAACATTCCCCCCAAGTTGAGGTATATGCATCCAACTTGTAAAATATATAATTGATATGAGGTCTTCATAAAGATTAGTGATTGTGAAAACTGAATAATATATTTCAAGTTATGAATAATGTACAGCCACTTATGTGTTCATATAAGTTATTCTAACCTAACGGGTCTGACTAATGAACTAATGGTCCGAATACAAATTACTATGATATTACAACAATGATATTACTATGATATCGGTCAGCTGATTGTTGGAATTCATTGAGGAATTATTGATGGTGTTCGAAAGGATGTTTTATCTAATGAGATGACACTCCAACTTCAATAAATTTAGTCCTCTCATGAAAAATTGGGTTTGAAGAAAGATGCAATGTTGATAGATCATCACAAACAAGTTGCATAGGACCTATGGTATACTTCATATCACTTACATCAGCTTACACAATTTGTGCTTGTGTATGTATTCAATAATAATGGTTTGATCATAATCTTCATAAACAGACCCTTCTCCGGCTGATCCTTTAGCAAGTCATAGGATACAAACAACTTCGTTCTCTTAAATTTGAGCTTTGGAGCTAACTCAACTTCACAAAACAGTCTTCTAAGGTCAGGACTGTTCAATGATCAGCTAAGTTCCATAGAACCTAGTTCACAAAACAGGCATTGTATCTTTCATGAAAAACTGGATTTGAGGAAAGATACAATGCCGACTGATTATCACACCTAAGTTCCATAGGACCTGGTTCACAAAAGTTCGCAGGTAGCATGTGCCATAACATGATACTCTGCCTCAGTACTTGTCCTTGCAACAACAGTTTGCTTTTTACTTTTCCATGAAATTAAGTTTCCTCCCATTAGAAAACAATAATCTGAAGTAGATCTTCTAACACCTGCCCAATTTGCATATGAATATCCAACAATATTGGTATGGCCTCTGTCGGAATAAACAAGTCCTTTTTCACGTGACCCTTTAATATACCTCAAGATCCGAACCACGGCATTCCAATGGCTATCACAAGGCGAGTTCAGAAATTGACTCACAACACTACCATCAAAAGAAATATCTAGTCTAGTCATAGTGAGATAATTCAGCTTCCTAACTAACCTCCTGTATTTACCTTGGTCAGGATATGGCTCTCCCTGATTCTGTAAAAGCTTCACATTGGGGTCCATAGGAGCATCAACTAGTTTACACTCAAGCATTCCTATCTCTTCCAAGATATCGAGAACGTATTTTCCCTGAAAAATAGCAATGCCTTCTTGGGGCTGAGCTACAATCCCATGAAAATAACACAATCGACCTAAAGCTTTTGTTTGAAAGTGGCTGAATAAATGCTGCTTTACGTCTTTAATGCCTTCTTGATCATTACCGGTAATAACAATGTCATCTACATATATTACAAGATAAATGACTTTGTTCAAAGATGAACTTTTAAAGAATACAGAATGACCTGTTTTACTACAAATCATACCGAACTGTTGTATGACCTTTCAGAATTTTCCATACCAAACTCGAGGTGATTGATTTAGACCATACAATGATTTTGTTACTTGCAAACAAATCCATATCCCCCTTGAGAACACTCAGCACTCACCTTACAAGTTGGTTTTGAAGGGTTGAATTAGGGCAACCCAAATTCTAAGAAGGTATCAGAGCCTATACATGGTCCATTGGGCCATGTGATATCAACTCACCACTATCAGGGCACTCATATCACGTACCAGATGTCCAGTCATAGGCGTGATAGTGGTGTGTTAAGAGTCCCACATTTGATAAGGCATGATCATATTTGCCAAGCTAACACGACTCACAATCAAGAGACTTTAAATGTGAGAGTTGAGGAACAAATGTGATTATTTGTGACAACAAACACTTTTGACTTACCCATATTTGAATGACCCAAACTGCGATGAATCATGCTTACAGTTGATGAAGGAGACTGAAGGTGATAAAAGACCCTATGTTCAGAGCCTGTTCAAACTGTCTTTGCTGTACTTTGGTCTTGTATAAAGAAAGACTCATAAGTAAATGTATGGAACAATTGAGAGAATAAGTAAGTTTACTGATTGAAATCAAATCAAAGGGGCACTAAGGTACAAATAACATGTAATCTAAGGATAGAGATGGCAAAGGTGAAGCTTGTTATATATTTTAGGAGGCGACAAGTTACCCATAAGAGAAGGAATACCAACTACATGATCAAACACACGCGAATCTAAAAGTCATGAACCCATAGAGTGAGATAGGCAAAAGCCAACATGACTGAATTTGAAACATGTCGGCCAGCCATCAAATACAAACACAAATAATGGACTAAAACAGCTGTAAACCGTTTAAACAACAATGATAAATGTGCAGAGGCAGATATGCACAACAGATGCAAAACACAACAACCAGGTTGGCTCGAAATCTGAACCAACCAACCTTGGGAAACAATCACAACAATAATTGACCAGACAGCAGTTGCGAAAATGTTCTGGAACGCGTCATGGACATTAACAGCAAACCCAGCAACAAAAAACCTCCAAAACAATTATGAAACTTTGGATCCACATTCTAGAGAGATGTGCAGTGGCAGATATACAAACACAAATAATGGACTAAAGCAACTGTAAACCGTTCAAACAACGATAAATGTGCAGTTGCAGATATGTACAACAGATGCAAAACACAAAAACCAGGCTGGCTCGAAATCTGAGCACAAACCTAGGGACACAATTACAAAATTAATTGACCATGACAGCAACAGAGAAAATGTTCTAGAACGCATCATGGACATTAACAACAAAGCCAACAACAAGAAACTTCCAAAACAAAACGTGGGACCCACATTCTAGATAGAGTAGGTCACCTCTAAACATAAGTTCATGCGATAAGGTCTGAACATAAGTTTATAAGTACTGCAACACACACCCTCACACTCAAGACTGAACCTCTAAAGCCACAGGGAACGATTAACATGATATTGACCCAATACAAATCAAGGATAGACTCTAATATCAACTTAGATTTTGAGTATAGCTCAACTCAACAAAACCAGATTATAAGGTGAAGGTTGTTCAAGCCATATAAGTTGTAAACACTAATGAGGGTATGCACACAAGATCTGCATAAAAGATGAAACTAAGATGCTAAGGAAACTAACTATACAGATAGAACATAATAGAAAGTATTCTCCTAAATATATGGTACTTTCCAACAGATATAAATAATTTATTAAGCACTATTTTCATTAGTCACAAAGACCACTTAAAAATAGTGATGTTCGCGAAAGCACAAAGCACATTATAAAAATCAAGGGACGTCACTACCAAAATTACAAAAACAGCAATGAGTGAACTTAATGCATCAATGACTAAAAATACAAAGTATGAACGTTAGGATCTAAAGTAATCACCTTTTGGTTTAGGAACAAGATGAGGACTCCACATATATGCATGAGGAATGTCAGTTTCAAAACCTTGTGAGCTACTTAAATATGTGACTGGTCGTAGCTTCAACTTTTTCTTCCTAAGATCATTAACCATATCTCGCATTCCAAGCCAAATTAACAAGTCAACTATTTGATATGAAACCTGAAGAGTTATGAATGATCAATATTAAGTCAAACATGGTTGCAACAAATTAGGTGGATGATAAGAACCAGATTTAGTTAATGAACTGACCCTATAACCAGCTTGTTGCTTTATACGAGACAAAGGATGTGGAAAGTCAGCCGTTGGCCTGGGTGAAAAAGGTAAAATACATACGATGAACTTTAATCACAAGGGGAACTATACGAAATAACCAATTTTACAAGAACCAAAAGAAAAATTAGTAAACGAAAGACTAAAGGAAAATATGAAAAACTACGATAGTATCACCAAGATGAATACTTACGACCATGGCATTGTGAAAAAAATATGAATTGGAATTTGTAAGGCCTCTGCAACATGGGTATGCCCTATTTTAAGTATATAACAGTGTCAGCAGCAAAAACAATGATATGCATTACAAAGTAGTATCTTCCAATATCACCATAAAAGTAGAAAAATAGGAATAGCCAGCAAGAAATACGAAAGATGGATAACATTATCAGAAATAATAATCCAAAATTCAGATATAGAAATGAGAAAATATTCTATCATGTACAAATATTTTCAGAGAAATAATTTGAATTAGATTTAGATCCGAATTATCTGATTTAAATTGTAGTGTTGCATCTTAGATTCTTTGTTTTTTGTTTCCTAAGTGCTTTGGCCTAGCAACTGTTAGGGAGAATAACCCCAAACCCGTCGACAAGACGACAACCACCTTCGCAGCACTTTTCAAGGAAACCAACCCGGACTTTTATCGTCTTTTGTTGCAGTCCTATTTCAAAATTTCAACCTGCAACTCATCATTCACAATCCCAGTGTAAAGAACTTATTTGAATGGTTGGCTTATGAAATTGACACTGGATGATAGGGGAAAACTATGGTATCTGACTGGACACACCACAACTTTGAAACAATTATCTTTCCCCCACAAAAATGGTTCTGTCCTGAATTATTTAATTATACAGCAACCGATCAAATAATAGATTGTCCTAAATTAACCATTTTGCAAGTAACAGCAAAACTAAAATTGCATATGGCCGGAATTGGTTCTGTCCCTTATTCCATTGATTAACACAGCATAATGTCCTTAGGGTGTACGCATAGAAGTACAGTAAAAGCACAACAGCATAGAGCCAACTCTTAAGCTATTGGATAACTCCATCATTTTATTCATTTTAATATGAACTGTATGATTTATTACATATACATATACATATACATGAACTGTATGATTTAACACACACTTCACACACTATATACATATACATATACATATACATATACATATACATATACATATACATAAGTGTACATACATACTCTTAGAAATCGTGGTTGGGCCTAACACAACCCCACGGGCCTAACACAACCCCACAAAACCGGCTTGTGAGGTGAGAATTGCCCCCACTTATAAACACATTGTCAGGCCATGTCCTGTCCGATGTGGGACTCTTAACACACCCCCTCACGACCAGTACTATTGGGCTTGGTTCGTGGACATAAATGGTGGGTGGTCCGATAGCGGAAACCTGATAGCAGGTGGCCCAATGGATCTTAGAGAGGCTCTGATACCATCTTAGAAATCGTGGTTGGACCTAACTCATCCCCGCAAAACCGGCTTGAGAGGTGAGGATTGCCCCCACTTATAAACACATTGTCAGGTCATGTCCTGTCCGATGTGGGACTCTTAACACATACCAATATTTGTGTGTGAAGTGTGTGTGTTGAATAGCCTTAATACTTGAATATAGAAGCCCCAACGCCACGGTAGCATTGGCTTTTCAATTGCACATAAATGGTTACTAAATAAACATGCACAAATTAAACCAACCATATTATAAAAAAATGTAAGTAAAAAGACAGCATACCTAATGCTGTGGGATTGGCCATGATTGCATCTGCTTTAAAGCGGACACCCGAATCAATATCAGGTTCTTTACAAGCAGGAAGTAGAGAATTAATAATTTCTTTCATTTGATTTCTCTGAACAGGTATCTCAGAGGGTCCCGATGGCAGAAAGCCCTTATTTTTAACCATATCTGCACAAGAATAAAAATCAAAGTCAAATCATAATACGTTTGTAGGGAGGACAGTTATATTCATGATCTGAACTTAGTAAAAGTTTGTCCATGACACAACACATTTGGAAGCGATTTAAGACATATTCCCAACTATTTTCAATAACTTGTGGGTTAAGAATGTGCATTAAAGCCAATCAAACACCAGAAGAAAAAACTGCAGTTGGGCACATAGCACATACAGCCAGCAAGGACTTTTGGATCGCCCCCTAACGGATAAAACTCCAACCCAGCTGTCAAAACAAACTCCTTAAAATTTGAATGAGTTGCTAATCTAACACGATGACCATAGTCCTGCACGTGAATGTGAATAACAGCTTGAATACAATTGGTAACATTAACATAACCAAGTACTTCATATGATGTGTTTTTGTCAGAGGATAACTAAATCAAACAATGTACTAATTCAATAAAAAATCAACTGAAGATGGGAAGCTTCAAGCTAACTACACATATCAGAGACAAGTTAAAGAGCATTACCGAAAAATAGAATACAAGTTTGTAGTGTCTCTTTCTCTTCATTAGTTTATAAGCTTGTAGGAACATTTTTCAAAAGAGAAAAGAACACAACTATAAATTTACTGTCAAGGATCGACCCTCCAAAAAGCATAAAGTAATTACGTGAAGAGTTATGAATTGTTTTACATCTAAAATTCAACAATTCAACTATTGACAAATTGAGCTTCAATGTGAATGATGTATAGGCTCACCTTGTTTTGATAAAAGCAACAAGGATCAAAATATTTACCAATTGGTCATATAGGCTGTGATAGCGCATCGCTATCAAGGACCAACTATCCACACAGAGCTTAGAGTGTTATGATGAATCTTCGAATTCGTGGTTGAGCCTAACACTTATAAACACTTGTTCAGGCCATCTCTCAACTAATGTAGGACTCTTTAACACACCCCCTCACGCCCAACAGTAAAAGGCTTGGTGCGTGGATATAAATGGCGGGTGGCCCAATAGCGGAAACCTGATAGAAGGTGGTCCAACAGATCTTGGAGGAGGCTCTGATACCATCTTAGAATTTGTGACTGGGCCTAACACAACCCCACAAAACTAGCTTGTGAGGTGAAGATTGCCCCCACTTATAAACACTTGTTCAGGCCATCTCTCAACTAATGTGTGAATCTTTAACAATGAAGACTAATAAATGGTTTTAAATCTGACATACAGATAAGGAATGGAAATTTTAGATTTGAGAAAATGTGAACACATAAAATCACTCGCTTATTGCTACCATAGAACCATACATGACATTCCCATGAACCAACAACAAGCAGCATATGAAGGACGAAAAAAGATATTTGGGACATAATAAAATGCCACTATTACTATACCTGTAAGCGTTTTCCTATTGCGACAAATGGCTGTACATCTCCTCGTGTACCAACAATAAGCATCACTATATTCAATGGAGGGATGTGATCAAGGTCTGTTGCATCATGTGAATCATCAATATCATTATTTACATGTTCGGATCCAGCACCAAGAGCTTCAGGTTCAACGTCTATGGGAACATCAAATTCTACAGTTCCATCATCTTTTACAGTAGCTATTCTGTTCAACAATCTAAGCTGCACAGTTGTAAACATTAACTAACGTTCCAGCCACATGTGATTAAAAACAAAAATAAAGATGGTGATGATGGTCAGAAAAAACAAAAAAAGAAAAAGAAAATAAGTTATGGTGTAATATAGTAATATAACAAAATCCTTGACCTACTATGCAAGGTAAGTTACACGGATCAGATAATGCAATAATGTATTATCAGAAATCATGTCTATTAACACATCATATGTACCAATTTTGATATAACTTTGAGTGGGAAAATAAATAAATTATGACATGGATTTAGCCTTTAGTCTTCTCTCTTTTTTCTTCCACTCTTTTTTAATTTGTACACCTTTAATTTTCATACACCCATTAACCACCTCATTTTCTTTGTATCTCTTTCTTCCCATCACATCACTAACATATCACATCTATCATATCACCCTCTCTATTCCTTTCTCTCTCAAGCTGTAGAATGGATGTTAGGTGTCTATCAAATATTTTCCATTTCTTAATGATAAGTTAGATCAAAAGAAGGTTGTCAAATTGCAAAGCCGACCATAGCAGGAAGCACAGCTAAAGTGACCCTATAAGAGAATAAATTATTGAAAGAAGATTTAAAATGAAATGGTGAGGTGCCTAACTCTAATTTTAACTACTCACATATGTTTAATGGTAAAAATTTATTACTACTAACAGGAGAGGAGCATGCTCTCACTTGAAACGCTCCATTGTCCATACATATATATACACAGACGCACATACATTTGAAAAACAAATCATAAAACAAAACAATATTTCTTAGTTGATCGTGTATAAGCTAGCTACCATGATTTTTAAAACAAATCACTAGTACATTGGTTAAGGAATATTTACACTAATTTTCAGATCTCAGAGCTCCTACAGAGAAAATCCCCCTTCCTAACACGACGTCCCCATAATCTCTCTTTTTCAATATGAACTTCTTACCATGTCACTAGCACAACTAACTCTTTGAAACCAGCATGCCACCTGTTTCTTATTTCTTTATCCTACATTATTTCAGTATTATAGGTTTCTTAACCCCTGGACCAAGCATTACAGGTGAGGTTTACATGAAATCTGTTCAAATATGTATTAGATTTAAGTTATATTTGTTCAGAAAATATCCCTGTGATTAAGTTTGTTGGATTTTATCCTTATAATCTTCCCAACCCTCATTTTCCTAACCACATCTCCTCATCCAAACATTAAAAGAGAATTTTTTATTTCTTTTGGGGACAGAACATTCTAAATTACCGACATACATACAAATATTTAACACTTTTAGGGAATCAATGCCATCATATAGATATGTTTCCACAGACATAAGGGGAAAACGAAAAGCTAAGAAACATCATAGATGACAATAGCATACCTTTTCCTGTACAGAAATTTTGTCATTAAAAATTTGAGCTGCATCCTCAGGCCTTAGATGTCTCTGCCGATCCGATTTAGATCTTTCCAACTTAAACTTACTTGAACTTGACTCCAATTTATCTCCATGGGATATATCTACTGGCAACGTGGTCGCTTTGCGCAACTCCTTTATTGGAATGCCTAAATACAGGCAGAAAACAAAACCATCATAGTTAGACCTAAATATGAGCAATGAAATCGAACATGGCACATTCAATTTTACTAAGTTAAGAGGGTTTCACTTTTGGATCTACAAAGACATTGACAAGCTTTGCTCAGCCAATGAGTTTTTCTTATGTCTCTGCTCCGGTTTCTGCTATCGGTTTTTCATATGTCTCAGCTAATGAAATTAATTAGGTAATTATCAAATAAAAGATCAAAATGCCATGATACCACTGAAGCAAATAATAATATTAAAAATGAGTAAATGCTTGCATCACCATTCAACGTGTTTATGCAGTATGTTTCTGAAACAGCCTAATGTGTGCCTCTTAACATTTTGGTGGTCATGCAAATTTTTCTTATTGTCTTGCCTTTTCTTATAGTAGTAATGGACACTTAAGTTGGATATTTGTAAGGATCACCAACTTGATGAACTCCATGATTTAACATGGGAAGCAAGAGGAAACATTGTGAAAGGTTCTGGATGGCTTTGACCTGTGAAAGAATGCTAACTACGCATCCTTGCTGCATAGTTTATATCCGGAATATTATCTTCGGTTGTAAGGAGTTATGCTCCCTCCTGCTAGATATCAGAAAAGTTACAGATGCTATCACAGACATTCACGTTTTTTTCACTTGCAGATTGTGTTATCTTTATCTATGAAATACCAATAAAGCATAATATCTTCTGTTTATTTATTTTACTGCTAAACCTAGCTCAAGTGCTTCCAGAAGAGGCAGGGATCCACTAAGCTGAAGGTCCATGACATATGATCCATTGTCTTTAATGAGCCATAAGTCCTAGATTAAGTTAATGGTTGTTTACAAAGGATGGCAGTAAATGTTAAAGTAATGTTAAAGCACGGAGAAGGTTTATATAACACGGAGAAAGTAATATCTTCTGTTTATTTATTTTACTGCTAAACCCCCTACAACATTGAAGATTTTTCATTGTTGGTGATTGGATAATGATGGTAGTTCATCTAACATGGAAGGTTTATATAATATATATTGGGTTTGGATACTCCAAATCAGGATGATTTGATTCAAACATTAAGTATACATAGATCACTTACCAACAAAATCTCTCTCGATAGTTTGACTATTGTACATTTGTAATATCCTCCAACAAGTCAATCCTCCACCCAGCCCAAACAACCTAATAAGAAGAGACTCTACCATTTTTTTTACACCGGCAACTAACAGAATTTTCTTCCTAATATGAGACGACCAAATTAAATGAAAATAAGTTTTATACAAAAAAAAATAATAATAGTTAACGGGAATGGACGTTTTACATTGTCATCGAATAAAAAACCATCGATTTATCACATCATAGAACTAATTTCAAAATATATTTGTGGTGGAATACAAGATACTCATTGAATGTCGGTGTAAAACTATTTTACACCATCAATGTATCTTTCACAAAAGAAATTATATATAATGAAGCATACAGACACGTTAGTGTCCGCCTGGTGCCATATGGTCACTATTTTTGTAGGGGGTTAGGTAGCTAACTACTAATATTCGTCCTATATGTGGTTGAAGGCGAAGTATGTAACTCTTCCCCTCAATTTACATGGCTGGTGGATTAGTCCGTTCACCATGTTGGGCATAGGTTAATCGTTTTTTCCTTTTTGTATTTTTGTTCATTTTCCTTGTAAATATTGTTCAGACCTTGTGTTTCTTCCTTGGTACGCCTTGTACTAGGAAGCACACTCTCATGTGGTAATATATTTCATTTTAACTTCTTCAAAAAAAAATATTCGTCATTTAAAAAAAAACTCCATCTTTCTATCTATGTAAGGAAAAGTTATAAATTGTAAACAAAAAAAGAAAGATTGATAATTTTACCAAATTAATCTAATCAATTATTGGTGCATTGGATATAATTTATATGCATCTTCTTTCTAAAATTATTCTATTCGTATATCTAATGATAAGTTGTGAGTTGTGACGTCAATTAATAAATACACCAACTCATGTTTTCAACCACATTAAATTATGTGTCTACATCAAATTTTACTACTTAATTAAACTCTTCAACATTAATATAAATGCCATGTCAAAAAAAAAAACATTAATATAAATGCAAAGTATTTGTGACAATTTTATTTTTATAAATGTGCAAGAATTCCAAAAAAAATGCTTGACATTTGGTACTATACTCCACATTGCCCACAACTCAAACTCTTCCTCAAACAAAAAAAAAACCTCAAACTCATTATGACATGGTTCAATCTCATTCGTCTAAACATATCTTGTGGTCCATGTTTTTTCACGTCATTTCATTAACAAACAAAAAAACGCATTAATCCAAAAAGTAAAGACAAAACAAAAAACGCATACATAAATCCAAAAAGTAAAAACAAAACCATATCAAAGTAATGAGAACGATAAACACTTGAACTTTCTATTCAAATTCAACACCTCTTTCTCTGAATCAATGAACTAATCATAAATTCAACATAACAAAATTGAACTATATATATACACACACATAGAGAAAGAGAGGGTGAGAGAGAGAACTGTAGAAACCTGATTTTGAAGAACTACTTTCACCAGAAGAAACTCCAATGAAAACAGCATCAGTACTATCCACAATTTCCTTGCTAGTTTCGTTTCCGATACCTACTTCATACTCAACTCTGATCGACGAATCGCTCGAAGAAGATGAACTGGAGGAAGAACGCCGGCGATGCTCCGGCAATTCCGCCATTAATTACCGCCGTAGTGCACTACGCGCGCGGGAAAGGGCGTTAGGGGAGTTTGTTTGGTGAAGAAGGTGGCTGATATACTATATTACTATATA
>Ga0228710_1000841_pt1 | contig 42826 bp, 27 predicted proteins | sample MedpolnodulmetaG_FD_177995 | JGI IMG/M metagenome (GOLD analysis project Ga0228710, IMG submission 177995) | Root nodule microbial communities from Medicago polymorpha collected in Santa Monica, California, United States - pink nodules | ecosystem: Host-associated > Plants > Roots > Nodule... | reverse complement strand
GGGGGGTGAATTGTGTTTGCTTTTTCTTCGTTTTCTCCTACTGAAGTCACTGATCAGAAGTAGATAGAGTTCAGCTTCTGAAGTGATAATCAGAATCTAAATGCAGCGGATAAAAACAGAGAGAGAGAGAGAGAGAGAGAAGAAATACACAAAGCAATTATAGAGGTTCCTTCCACAAACCGGAAGTAGTCATGTCCCCCTTGCACTTCCAACGAGATTTCACTAAAAATGTAATATCAAATTACAACTGCAAAATGCTACAACTAGCAAGAGACTTCAAATTACTCAAGTACAACTGGAAGAGATTTCCAATGCTCCTGAACATAGTCAAGAGACTTCCAATGCTCAAGCACAACTGCAATAGACTTCTATTGCTCAAGCACACAAGCAAGAGATTTCTTATGCTCCTGAACACAGTCAAGAGACTTCCAATGCTCAAGCACAACTACAAGAGACTTCTATTGCTCAAGCACACAAGCAAGAGACTTCTAATCAAACAAAATTACAAAGAAGTTGTTTGAGTTTGAACACTTGATATACAATCAGTGGTGTTCACAATACAAATTAGATACAGACTCTTAAGACTTTAGAATTTCTAAAATATGAACTTTGATAAGAAATTCTAAGTGACTTTAAATGCAGAACAATAATAGAGTTTTGGACTTTGAATTGCTGTATGAGTCTTGCTTTTGCGTGTGTCTGTATGTCCAACTAGCAGGTCTTCACTCCTTTATATAGAGCTGTGAAAGATACGTTAGAAAATTGCCAGCACAATAAAGAGTCGTTTGAAGCTTTTATTAAAATCACCAATGATCTTTTGCCTGATATGGTTATTGTCCTATGAAGGATCAATTTCAAATGCATTCCTAGTTTGAAGAAACATTTCTGCAGGAAGAGCTGTTATTCTTGTCTTGTTGTAGAGACACGAACAGAGTAGTGGAGGAAGTGGTTGTACAATTCGTACAATTGTCCTTTGTCAACGCTCTTGATAGAACAAGCATCCAATGCTTTCAAATTCTTTCACAAAGGTCGTTGTAACACTCTTTTAGTCTAATGCAATGCTGGACGAGATTAAATCCATTACCCAGCCTTTGAAGCTTTAAGTCTTTCATCTCCTGATGAACTTCAGCTTCTGGTGATCTTGCTTCTGATGAGATGCTTCTGACAAACTTGTTTCTAATGACGTCATCACTTCAGGAGCACTTATACTTCAGATGCATTTGTCTTCAGATGCTTCAAGCTTCCTTTTTGTTGATTCCTTTGCTCTCCTTTGTTCTTCCAGAACCTTATAAATTTTTGTCTATGGTCCTGTACACTTGAACAAATATTAGCATATCCAATTGACAATTTTTAATACCTTGTTATCATCAAAACTCTAAGGGTAATGTTTGTTAAACACATTTTGTTCCAACAAGCAGTTGTAATCTAATATTGATTATTTTAGTGAACTCTCCTTGGAAGTGCAAGGGGGACATGACTACTTCTAGTTTGTGGAAAGAACTGAAGGTGAGAAAAACACAAGAAGGGGGGTTGAATTGTGTTTGCTTTTTCTTCGTTTTCTCCTACTGAAGTCACTGTTCATAAGCAGATAATGTTCAACTTCCGAAGTGATGTTCAGAACTAGATGCAGTGGATAAAAACAGAGAGAGAGAGAGAAGAAAGACACAAAACAATTATACAGGTTCCTTCCACAAACCGGAAGTAGTCCTGTCCCCCTTGCACTTTCAAGGAGAGTTCGCTAAAATGTAATTTCAAATTACAATTGCTCAATACTACAACTAGTATGAGACTTCAAATTACTCAAGCACACAAGCAAGAGATTTCCTATGCTCAAGCACACAAGCAAGAGACTTCCAATGCTCAAGTACAATTACAAGAGACTTCTAATGCTCAAGCACAACTGCAAGAGACTTCTAAGGCTCAAGCACACAAGCAAGAGACTTACAATCAAACAGATTTACACAAAAAATTATTTGAGTTTGAACACTTGATATACAATCAGTGGTGTTCACAATACAAATCAATTACAGACTCTTAAGACTCTTGAGACTATAGAATTTCTAAAAATGGACTTTGCTAAGAAATTCTAAGTGACTTTGAAGTGCAAACAATAACAAAGTATGAACTTTGAATTGTTGTGAGAGTCTAGCTTTTGTATGCGTGTGTATTGCTTAAGTCTGTTGTATTGTTCTTGTACGTGTTTTCCAACTGGTAGGTCTTCACTCCTTTATATAGAGGTGTGAAAAGATACGTTGGAAACTTGACAGCATACAAAAAGAGTCGTTTGAAGCTTGTTGATAATCACCAATGATCTTTTGCCTGATATGGTTATTGTCCTATGAAGGATCAATTTCAAATTCATTCCTTGTATGAAGGAACATTTCTGCAGGCAGAGTTGTTATCCTTGTCTTGTTGCAAAGCACGACCAAAGTAGTGGAGAAGGTGGTTGTACAGTTCGTACATTTGTCATTTTTCAACGCTCTTGATAAAATAAGCATCCAATGCTTTCAAATTTCATCTCAAGGCCGTTGTTACACTTCTTTTCGTCTTTAGCAACTCTTAGGCATGATTAAATGAGATTCCAACTTTTGAAGCTTTAAGTTCTTCAGCTCCTGATGAACTTCAGCTTCTGGTGATCTAGCTTTTGATGAGGTGCTTCTGATGAACTGGCTTCTGATGATGTCATCACTTCAGGAGCACTTTTCTTCAGGAGCTTCAAGCTTCCTTTTTGTTGATTCTTTTGCTCTCTTTTGTTCTTCCAGAACCTTATAAATTTATCAAATGTTGTCTATGGTCTTGTACACTTGAACAAATATTAGCATATCCAATTGACATATTTTAATACCTTGTTATCATCAAAACTCTAAGGGTAACTTATTGTTAAACATTATTCGTTTCAACAATCTCCCTCACTCTAAGGGTAATGTTTGTAAAACGTATTTTGTTCCAACAGGAACTTGTATAATTGCTTTGTGTCTTTCTTCTCTCTCTCTCTCTCTCTCTCTCTCTCTCTACTTATCCGCTGCATTTAGACTCTGAACATCACTTCAGAAACTAATCTCTATCAGGTTCTGAACAGTGACTTCAGTTTTAAGAGAAGAAAAAGAAACCACAATTCAACCCCCCTTCTTGTGTTTTTCTCACCTTCAATTGGTATTTAGATCCTTAGTCTGTTGTCTTAACACTTAACAGTGTAACATATAAAGATCTGAGAAAAACATGACTGAAGAAGTTCCAATTCCTGAAAGGAACTGTGCTTTTCATTATGATTATGGTACTTCTGATGACAAGAAGTCTGACTCTGGCAAAGCTCCCAAGTTCAATGGGAATCTTGGAGAATTCTCTTGGTGGAAAACCAACATGTATAGTCACATCATGGGTTTTGATGAAGAACTATGTGATATTCTTGAAGATGGTGTTGTTGACTTTGCTCTTGATGAAGAAGGAGTTTCAATTGATAGAAAGAAACACACTCCTGCTCAGAAGAAGCTTTACAAGATGCATCACAAGATAAGAGGAATCCTTGTTGCTTCTATACCTCGCACAAAGTACATGAAGATGAGTGATAAATCTACTGCAAAGGCAATGTTTGCTTCACTTTGTGCAAACTATGAAGGTGGTAAGAAGGTTAGAGAAGCAAAGGCTCTTATGATTGTTCATCAGTATGAGTTTTTCAAGATGAAAGATGATGAAAGTATTGAGAAAATGTACTCAAGATTTCAGACTCTAGTCTTTGGACTTCAAATATTGAAGAAAAGTTATGTTGCTTCTGATCATGTGAGCGAGATACTGAGAAGCTTACCTGGTAGATGGAGACCTAAGGTTACTACTATTGAGGAAGCTAAAGATTTAAACACTTTAAGTGTTGAAGATCTTGTTAGCTCTCTCAAGGTTCATGAAATGAGTTTAAATGAGCATGAGCCTTCTAAGAAGACAAAATCTATTGCTCTGCCATCTAAAGGAAAGTCATCTAAAGCTCTTAAATTCATTGAATCTGGAGAAGAATCCCCTGATGGAGATTCTGATGAAGATCCACTTGTTGTTGAGAAGATGACTATGCTTTTCAACAAGCTTCAGTATCTGACTAGGAAGAACAAGAAGTTTTTAAGCAGAAGGGGTGGTTACAAAAGCTCGAAGAAAGAAGATCTGAATGGTTGCTTCAATAGTAAGAAGCCTGGACACTTTATTGCTGATTGCCTTGATCTTCAGAAAGAGAAATCAAAGGAGAAGTCCAAGAAGTCAAACTTCAAACCAAGCAAGTTCAGGAAGAAGATTAAGTAGAGTTTAATGGCCACCTGGGAAGACTTAGATAGTGAATCTGGTTATGATAAAGAAGAAGCAGATGATGAAGCAAATGTAGTTGTGGTATTAGTAGCTACATTGACATCAGAAGCTGAACATGAATCAGATTCTGAAGATGAAAATGAGGTATATTATAAAATTCCCAGAGAAGAACTTATTGAGTCTCTTCAAGAGCTTCTCAGACACTTTGAACACATAACTAATGAGTTGAGTGATTTAAAAGAAAAATATGTTGCTTTAATGAAACAACAAGAATTAACTCTATTGGATCTAAAAGCATCTGAGGAAGGACTTAGAGGTTTTGACTTCATTTGTAAAACTTATGAAGACAAACTCAAGATTCTTTGTCAGAAGCTACAAGAAAAGTGTGATGGAAAACCTTTAAGTAAACATGAAATTGCTCTTGAAGACTTTATTATATCTGGCATTGACAGAAGCAAAGTAGCTTCTATGATTTATAGCATTTACAAGAACAATGGTAAAGGGATTGAATTCTCAGAAGGGAAACGTAATGAGATCAGTCTTAAAGCTTGTTATGAATGCATTAAGGAAGGATTGAAAACCTTCTTTGTACCTGAAGGTGCTAAGTCTGAAACTGTTGTTCAGTCAGAATTGGAAGCTTCTAGTTCTAGAACTAAGAATATTTCAAAGTCAAAGAACTTTAAGCCTAAGGCAATGACAAACTCTGATTCTAACACTTCAAAGATCAAGATTCTGAAGAGATCAGAACTTGTTCCTCATAGTCTGTTGAACTCAAAGTCTGGTATCTTAAAGAGTAAGTTTCAGAGGAACAAAGCAGTTGTTGCTTCTTGTGAATCAAAATCAAAAGGTGTTAAACCTAAGGTATTGAATGATCAGAAGCTATCAAACTTTCAGCACAAGGGAAGAGTAGTAAAACTTCTAGTACTAACCTCAAAGGACCCATAAAGATATGGGTACCTAAATCTGTAATTGTCAATGTTGCAGATATGCGTAAGAGCAAAGGAAAAGCAAAGATCATGGTACCTAGACAATGGTTGTTAAAGACATATGACAGGAGAGAAGTCTATGTTCCTTACCCTAACAATGAAAGAAGGAGGAAATGTGAAATTTGGAGGCAACGAAGCTGGCAAAATCATTGGTACAAGAACTATTGGTAACTCTTCTATCTCTATTAATAATGTGTGGTTGGTAGATGGTCTTAGACATAACCTTCTTAGTATCAGTCAGTTTTATGACAATGGTTATGATGTGATGTTTTATAAGACCAACTGCATAATAGTTAACAAAAATGACAACTCCATAGTATTTAAGGGAAAGAGGGTAGATAATGTCTATAAAATTAACTTCTCTGAACTGGTTGATCAGAAGGTAGTTTTCCTTCTATGAGTGAATGATAAGAAGTGGGTATGACACAGAAGGTTGGGACATGCTAACTGGAGATTAATCTCTAAGCCTAGTAAATTACAACTTGTTAGAGGCCTACAAAACATTGATTATCATTCAGATGCACTTTGTGGTGAATGCCAGAAAGGGAAGATTGTTAAATCATCTTTTAAAACAAAGGACATTGTATCAACCTCAAGACCCTTGGAGTTACTCCATATTGATTTATTTGGACCAGTTAACACTACATCTTTATATGGAAGTAAATATGGATTAGTCATTGTTGATGATTATAGCAGATGGACTTGGGTTAAATTTCTGAGAAGTAAGGATAATGCAAATGATGTGTTCAGCAGCTTCTGCACTCAAATACAGTCTGAAAAAGAAATGAAAATTTTAAAAGTCAGGAGTGATCATGGTGGAGAGTTTGAAAATGAGCCATTTGAATTTTTTTGTGAAAAACATGGAATTGTCCATGAATTCTCTTCTCCTAGAACTCCACAGCAAAATGGGGTTGTAGAGAGAAAGAATAGAACTTTACAAGAAATGGCTAGAACCATGATCAATGAAAATAATTTAGCTAAACATTTCATGGCAGAAGTAGTGAATACAACATGTTATTCCAAAATAGAATCTATATCAGACTTGTCTTGGAGAAAACATCATATGAACTCTTTAAGGGAAGAAGACCCAATATCTCTTACTTTCATCAATTTGGATGTACCTGTTACATTCTAAATAATAAAGTCTACCTAAAGAAATTTGATGCCAAGACCCAAAGAGGAATCTTTATACGTTACTCTGAAAGGTCAAAGGCATACAGAGTGAATAATTCAGAAACACAATGTGTTGAATAATCAATGCACATCAAATTTGATGACAAGGAGCTTGGAAATAAAACTCCAGTGGAAGGTGAAAGTTTTGCAGATATGCAGGTGCCTGAAATTACTTCAGAACCTGATCAGATTACTAAATATGAAGATAGTCCAGAAGCTGAACCCACTCCAGAAGCTTAACATGAAGCAGCTTCTGATGAAGCTCAAGATGGTTCTTAGAGAGCTAATCAATCCAAGAATACATTCAAGTACAAGTCTTCACATCCAGAGGATCTAATCATTGGAAACAAAGAGAGTCCCAGAAGAACAAGATTATATTTCAGACAAGAAGAGTCTATGATGGGATTGTTATCAGTGATAGAGCCTGCTACTGTTGATGAAGCACTCTCAGATGATGGATGGATACTAGTTACGCAAGAAGAACTCAATCAATTTCAAAGAAATGATGTGTGGGATCTGGCACCCAAACCTCATCACAAGAACATTATTGGAACAAAATGGGTATTCAGAAACAAGCTTAATGAACAAGGAGAAGTACTCTGAAACAAAGCCAGACTTGTTGCTCAAGGTTACAGTCAACACTAAGGCATTAATTATACTGAAACATTTGCTCCAGTTGCAAGATTGAAAGCAATCAGGTTATTTCTATCATATGCAGTAAATCATGGCATTATATTATATCAAATGGATGTTAAGAGTGCATTTCTCAATGGAGTGATATCTGAAGAAGTGTATGTCAAGCAACCTCCATGTTTTGAGGATCTGAGGCATCCTGACCATGTGTATAAACTCAAGAAATCACTTTATGGTTTGAAACAAGCTCCCAGAGCTTGGTATGATAGACTAAGTAATTTCTTGATTGAAAATGGTTTTAAAAGAGGTCAGGTGGATACAATACTCTTCAGAAGAACTCTTGAGAAAGACTTTCTTGTTGTGCAGATATATGTTGATGATACAATATTTGGTTCTACTAATGCATCTCTTTGCAAGAAATTTTCTAAGCTAATGCAGGATGAATTTGAAATGAGCATGATGAGAGTATTGAAGTTCTTCCTTGGAATTCAAAACAATCACTGCAAAGATGGAGTGTATGTTCATCAAACAAAGTATACTAAGGAGCTTCTGAAGAAGTTCAAGTTTGATGATTGCAAAGTGATGAACACACCAATGCATCCAACCTGCAGCTTAAGAAAAGAAGATACTGGATCAAAGGTTGATCAGAAGCTTTATAGAGGTATGATCAGTTCTTTATTATATCTCACTGCATCTAGGCCATATATTTTATTTAGTGTATGCTTGTGTGAAAGATTTCAGTCATATCCTAGTGAATATCATTTAACTGCTGTTAAGAGAATCTTCAGGTATCTGAAAGGAACAACAAATCTTGGACTCCTTTACAGGAAATCCCCAGATTATAAGTTGGTTGGATTTTGTGATGCTGATTATGCTGGTGACAGGATTGAAACAAAGTCAACCAGTGGAAACTGTCAGTTTCTTGGTGAGAATTTGATATCTTGGGCTAGCAAAAGACAAGCAACTATTGCTATGTCTACAGCAGAAGCAGAATACATCTCAGCTGCAAGTTGTTGTACACAACTACTTTGGATGAAACATGAGTTAGAGGATTATCAAATTAATGCTAACTGTATTCCCATCTTTTGTGACAATACTGCTGTTATTTGTTTGTCTAAGAATCCAATTCTACATTCTAGAGCCAAGCACATTGAAATCAAACACCACTTTATTATAGATTATGTTCGAAAAGGAATTTTGGATATACAATTCATTGATACTGAACATCAATGGGCTGATATATTTACTAAACCTTTAACTGTTGAAAGATTTGATTTTATAAAGAAAAATTTGAACATACACTTTGTGTCTGATTAAAATGCTTGCCTCTGAATAGGAATTTAGGTTCTGAAGTTGTTCAGAAGCTATAGTCCATCAGAAGCTCTTCATTGGGGTTCTGAGGAAAATGTGCTTCTGATGACATCAACATCTAAACTTTAGAATCTGGACTTCTTGCTTCTGAATACTAGTGTTAGTGGAAACGTTGGAAGTTACTTTTTAGTAACACATGTCCCACTAATATGGCAGTTACTTTGAGAAATTCTAACGTGGCAGTTACCAAGACTCACTCCTCCTCTAATCACTAACCTAAACACCATCGACTACCACTATAACCACCACCAGGACCATCGAAAACCACCACTTTGACCACCACCGATCACCACTTTGATTATAGTTGACCAGACCACCACCATCAATCACCACTCCATGCATCCACCTCTAATCAGCAATCTAACACCACTGTCACCACCATTCCAACTACCAACAACCAACAACCACTACTTCGACTGACCACCGCTTCATCCACCTCCTACTACCATTGTGACCACCATCAACCACCACTTTCATTCAATCTTGTTAAATTGTCACCTTATTTAGTACTCTCTTCGGTCCTTTTTAAAAGAAATGAAATAAAAAATCATCAAAACCAAGACAGTCATTAGTGTTTGTAATTTTTTTGAATGTTTTTACAAATACACCCTCATAAATATTTGTGAAGTACTAATTATACCCACTAATATTAAAAAGACAAACATTAAATGAGAGTTAGAAAAGTCTTTTAAACAATAAATGTACCTTAAAGTTGTAACTTTTTCTTATATATAGGACCAAAGTTTTTTTTTGAAAATTTTCTTATAAATAGGACCGGATGGAGTATATTGGCAAGAAACATATTCAATTCTGACAATTGTATTTGATTATTGCTAAAGCAATGTATTTTTATTTTTGTTAACTTTACCATAATAGTCCAATCTTTTCGGTTTACCATACTACCGGTCACCAATAAAATACATGCATTATACTATATATATTAAATATTTTGTAAATTTCATAACTCATGTTTTAATATTTAATTTTCTATTTATATTTGAAGCTGATTCTGGTTTTTGAATTTTTTTTTTTTTGAACTCACAAAACATGATATTTAGCATTTGAAAATTATAATGAAAACCACCGCATACCAAAGAACCCAATGTGTTCATACACCAATCAAAATAATTAAAATTCTTATTTTTTTGCCTGCCCAAACCACTTATTGTTGCTATAAATAATAGCTTGGTTGGGAACAATATTTTCAAGATATAAAGATTATACTAGTGCCACTGCAAGGTAGTATTTATGTTATCGTCCAATGGCTTCAACAGATCTCACATATATGAGTGGACAAGAAACAAATATTAGTGAAGAAGACAAGGTAAGCCATGATTATAAGCAGTTAATCTTGTCACTTCCTAGAGAAATTGGGTTTCTAACTCAATATGTACACTTTTTTCATGAATTTTGGTGTCCATCAACTATTATCCAATCTGTAAACTCTTTTCAAAATCATTTTCAAGCCAAAAACAGTGATGTTGTTGTCGCCTCCATGCCGAAATCAGGCACAACATGGTTGTCAGCTCTTACATATTCCATTGTTAACCGCCAACGTTTTCCATCTTTTGAAAATAACCATCCATTACTTAAATTCAATCCACATGAATTAATGCCTCACTTTGAATTGAACCTTTATGGTGATCGAGACGAATTTCATCAAATTGACCTATCAAACATGATTGAACCAAGGCTTTTTGTAACTCACATTCCATTCCCTTCGTTGGCCAAGTCAGTTAAAGAGTCAAATTGTAAAATAATTTATGTATGTAGAAATCCATTTGACACATTTGTGTCATATTGGAAATTTGCCAACAAAATCAGATTAGCTAAATCTTTAGATACATTACCCTTAGAGGAATGTTTTGAAAGGTTTTGTAATGGGGTATGTCCATTTGGTCCTTTTTGGGATAATATGTTGGGTTACCTGAAGGAGAGCATAGATAGACCTCACAAAGTTTTATTCCTGAAATATGAAGACCTTAAAGAGGATGTCAATTTTCAAGTCAAAAGAATCGCAGAATTCTTGGGCGTTCCTTTCACTCAAGAAGAGGAAAACAATAGAGTGATTGAAAATATAATCAAGTTATGTAGCTTTGATAATATGAAGGACTTGGAGGTAAACAAATCTGGAAATGTTGGAGGGAACATTGACAAAGAGTTTTTCTTTCGAAAGGGTGAAATAGGATATTCGGTAAATTATCTATCCCCTTCAATGATAGCAAAACTATCACAAGTTATTCAAGAAAAATTAAGTGGATCAAACCGAACATTTAATATGGACCCTTAGTTTTGGTTCAGAGTTTGTTATTATTTTTATGGTGTGTTGTTGTAGTATTTATTTAAGGACAATATATGTACCACGCTATATGCAAGACACATATGGTGTTCATTAGGGTGGCAAAATGGATGGATTGGATAGATATGAATTTGGATCATAATGGATGGATCAAAAAAATCCATTAGTCCATTAAAATCCACCATTTTTTTTTTGAAAAAAAACCCTCCAATCCATCCATTAGATTTTATGTCCATCCAATCCATCCATTATTAAATTTTAATGGATGGATTATCCATCCGATCCATTTAATAAAATGTATTATTTATTTTTTAAATTTGTTTTGCATAATTATTTTGTTAATAAAATGGTGAAAAAGTAATAACATTCTAAATTCCTTTTTTAATTAAGCCCAATGCTTACTTTTTGTCTAAGCCCAATACATATTTTTCTCTAAAGCCCAATACATATATTTCTGAAATAAAATAAATAACTAAAAGGTGGGGGTACACCGGCGTTGACCACCGACCACCATCATTGACGTACCACTCCGGCAACCGACACGGCGGAGGACGGCGGCGATATTGCCGGAAATTCATATTTTCTGACGACCCACGGCGGAGCTCCAGCAAGGTCACGACGACGGACGGTGGCGTTTCGGCGACCGTGGCGGAGCTCCGGCCACCATAAATTCTGTTGACACTTTTTTTATTAATGAGCTGATTTTATTTTAATTGAATGGGCTGAATCTTATGGGACAATCATTTGAGGAAAAAAATAGAATATTTCTTTTTAGGCCCCCATAATTAAAAACATAGCTTGTTTTTATTTATTAACAAAATTAATTTAAATCATTTTTAAAATAATTTTATATCCAATGGATCATTATTAATATTTTAGATGATCCAATGGATTTTTAAAATAAGGTGGATGGATTGGATGTATCCATAATTTTAAATGGATGGATTAAATCCAATCCATTAACTTTTTTTTTTGTTTGGTGGATGGATTGGATGGATATTATGATGGATGGATTGGATGGATATGGATTTGATGGATCCTTTTGCCACCCCTACTTAAAGCATCCACAATTGAGTTCTCGTATTTGGATGCCTAAGCCTTGGAATGCATATCACTAATTTATATTTTTTTAATGCTGATATCTAATAAACATCAAATTCCAACAACCCTTAATAGATGGATTCTACCATGAGTTAATTATGGATACCTCTAAATGGTGGACTATGGTGCTCTTGGGGATTGATAGTTTCATAGAGGAAGTGTGTGTTTTCTTTTTGAACAAGATAGAGGAAGTTTGTGTTGATATTTAAATATTATTTAAATGATATAGGAATAGTGAATGAATATGCTCTAGCATATATTAGAATGTTCTTTAACATGTCATATTCCTTGCCACATTTCTTACCGTATTCCTTTTGTACTTAATCAATGCTCTTAATTTATGATTGTGTATAAAATAGAATTTCAGCGATTCTATTCAAACACAATTTAGACGTATGACATCTCATATTCTTACTTTTGATCTTCAATAGTGTATTTACATGGCTTTTTAGTGGAGATGTAGGAATATTAACAAATGAGTTGTGGGAGAACAAGTAGCATAGCTAACAATAATGTACTTGATAGAAACATGTTCAATGAACTTCACTGTGGGTTTTTTGAGTGTGGGGGTCTAATGGTGTCTCAATCACAAATATCTCTCCTCTCTACATCCATGCCTACCATCTTCATCCAACCTAATTGCTTTCATAGCTTCACCCATATTAATTTGGGGATTTTTTTTTTGTTTAAAGAACCCTAACTGATTGGATTTTTTAACAAAAAAATAATAATTAAAAATGTGATTTTTGACTGAAAGCCTATTAGGACTAGCCACATAAGCATCATAACAAACACATGAGCACCATAAAACAGGCAATGTATACAGGTTTTTTTAATGAGAACTAAAAAAAATCAAGGTTAATAATGTTATGAAAGTTAAAGGATTTACTAAGGAAAAAATAGAGTGAATTACACTCTTATTTGAGTGTTGCCTAAATCACATTAATCTTCATTTTTATGTTAAAATTTACCGTCATCTCTTATGCAAAATATATGAGAAAAATACATTATCCTCTTCTTCCACATTATTGAATTACATTCCACTTTTCTCTCAAAGTTAAAACCTATACACTCATGTTCTTTGTTAAATACATTAGTTCATTCTAAGATAATCAAACTTCTAATGCATATTTTTGTCCACTACTTTTGATTCACAATATCATTATCATATGGCTTTACACCTGCATAAAATATGATGAAATACAAGATAAAATAAAAATATTGAACAATTTACTAAAGTCCGTCATAAAAAACTATTGAAAATCATTAAATATTTACGTGGGGGGTTGATTCACAAGCCGTGGTACAGGTTTGCTAGGCAACCTTTGAGTCAATTAATTCTGGTACTTAGGTAGAAATTACTAGAATTTAAGGGTGTACTGGCCTGCACTGAATTTTCTCTATGGTTACTCATTTAGTCACTTTTGGTTAGGCTGTGCTATTTTGTCTATTCTGTATTGTAGCATTTGGTATTAATCCTATTATTGTAATCTCACTTTGCTTAGAAATAGGATTAATACCAGAAATTGGATATTTTTTTGGTTACATAAATTTTAGGGTAAGTGGATGGTGCCTCAGTTCAAAGCAAGAAAGACCTTTAGACTCAAAGAGCGCTTAAAAAAGTATTTACATTTACCTATGATTAAGTTAACACAGTTTGTTTGTGATTATCTTGTGATAAATAAATGCTATTCTGCCTGTTAAAAAAAACAAAAAAAACCCATGACTTTAAATATTTGTTTATTTAATTTTTAAATGTAATGAACATGGTTCCCTCACAAAGACAGTTTAGATGATATTAATGATGTAATAGTGCGGGCAAAATGTGCTTGTCCGATAAGCTGGCACAATTAGACAGGTCGGATGGGCATTCATTGACCTATCATAATTAGATTGGCTGCGCTATGCCACCAAAAGGGCTTCAAAAATTAATTTTTTCTCTTTTTTTTTTTAACATTAAATATGTATTAAGTTTTGATTCCTCATCAAAAGCTCTTAATATTTGTATCAACGAAGGTTCAAGTGCATAATAAAACTTCGTTTTCTTTCAAAAAAAAAAAGAACAAAAAAGTAAAACTTCTTATCTTCTAAAAATAATTCGTTTATAGTCTGATTTTATTAGGAGCATTTAAGATCAATCGCAATTATTCGACATTTCTTAATTACAATTTTTTTTGGACAAAATTACGATCAGATTGAAAGAGGGGAAATGTGAAATAGTTGTGGGTAAAAAGATACATTCAGAAAGAATTTAAAACTTTTTTAACTATTATTTTAAACAATAGTCGTATATGTTTGATCCGGTCACATTTATAACTAAAAATTACTTTTAAAATTTATTGAATACCTAATATATTTGGTGTATATTATAGACTAAATACATTATGTATTCAATAAATCTAAAAAAACATTTTTTCTTATAAATGTGACCGATAGTATATAATAGAACATTATAACTTGAGTTGAGAGTGATATATTTGTGTTCATTTAGAGATGAATAAAAAGTTAATAGACGTGCTTCTTATAATAAAAAGTGAACAAAAATCAAGTAATTAAGCTCAAGCGATTAATGAGTATTATCAAATAATGAATCAATTTGGAGAACAAATTTGATTCCTATATGAAATAATTTTTAACAAAAATATACTTCGCGAAGGATTTTTAAATTATTAAAACTGTTTTGTTAAAAACTGAAGGATGAAAAAAAAAGTTGAGCGAATGCTAACAACACATTCACATGTTGCTTTTCTCTAAAATAAAATAAAAAATCATCATGTTGCTTTGAATCTAAATGAACCTCATTAAATCCATCATGTCACACTTAAAATTCGTGAAATATCTATATAAACTTCAACCAATAAAAATGTGTTGAAAATGTGGTAGAGAATATGCAAGCATTCACGGAAAGTTAACATCTTATTAGAATATGGTTTAATATGTTTTTTTTACCAAAAAAAAAGGTTTAATATGTTTTTTATTTGTGTAAATATACAAACTTTGTTTATAGTCCTTACAGCAAATATTTGATGAGAAAAAAATATTTCTTCAAACTTTTGTCCTATAAAAAATAAAAAATATTAAATAAGTTAAAGATTGAAATATTAAATTAATGTATTTTAAGATTTTAATAAAAACAACTTAGGAATGAAAAGTATGGAGATAAAAAAAAAATTTAAACATTCAAAATTTAACATATTTAGTTTTGACCAGAAATAAAAATAAATGGTGGAAACGCAGGGAGTGCCTTTTTATTTTAATAATTTCCAACTCAATTCATTGTTTTACAAGAAATTCCAATCCATTTTTTAATGTTTCTTCTACTATTATTTTATGACCATGTCAAAAAGGAAATTCTTAATTATTTTATTGTTATAAGAAGAAAATCTTATTTTATGAGACGTGTTTATGACTTTCTTGTAAGAAAAATGGATAGATATAGAAAATCATAAGAAGAGAATAAGAAAGGATTTTTGTGGGAGAAGAGAATAAGAAAAGATGATGACTACTTCCGCGTCCAGTGGTACCCAATATTCCATCCCCATTCCATTCTCATTCATTCCCTTTCATCCACTTCATCACTCTCCCCACGATTGATTAATCAATAACATTATTGTAAATAAAATAAATAAATAAACTTGGTCAAAAAACAATAAAATAAGAGTTTAGGTCATCATCTCTAATGGGAGGGGTCTTAAATATTTAAGACCCGATGCCTCTTAGGGAGAATTTTGTTTAGGGTCTTATAAGATCCGGAGTCTTACTTAAGACCTCAATCTTAAACGGGACCCACACTCTTTTAATATTAAAAAATTTGAAATGTAATGATACAAAATTATTGATAGTTGATTAGTAGTTCCATTTAAGAAATTTGTATGAGAGTTGGGTTGGAGGGACTGAGTGCATATTATGTACTACTATTAAAAATTATAAATAAGTGATACATGAGATCCATTTAAGTACCAAAAAACGGACGTCCAATTATGTATTATCACATTATTTTTTTAATCCAGTAGTCTGATGACTAGAATTAATTTTAAAATGAATATGCAAGGTGTCCGAGTTCAAATCCGACACTTGCATGTAACGATGCATTGTCGCTGAGTTATGTTCATCCGAGACATATTGTCACATTAATTACTAATAGATTAATGGAAATGTTAACCAGCGTTCCCGGGGCACTAATTAAGGAACTATAAAATGAAATGTTTTCTTGAAAATTGTGTATTTTATTTTTTGAAACTTGAAAAAGTGTTGCTTTTAATGCTGAATTTGTTTTTTCTTTTCATTTTAACTACTTAACTAGTGCCCCGGAGACACCGATTAACACTCCAATACATGACTTATCGTAACTTATTAATACCAGAACACATTGTTAGATCATGATTAGTGTATTTTTTTTTTTTTTGACAAAGATCATGATCAGTGTATATAAATTAAATTTATAAAATAAATTAAATAAATATACGAACAAGATCATAAATTGCCGCCCATACCCCTAAAATAAAGGGATAAAAATACCAACAAATCCCACACCCTTAAAACAAAATCTAAAACTCAAACACAAAACGCTCCAATAACTTCCTTTTTCATAACCCTCACTTCACATTATTGATTGTATCTCAACCTCAACCTCAACCTCATTCATTCAAACTTCGACTTCCTCACAAACACTACTTTACTTTTTACTATCTTTTTTTGTTCCTTGTGGACCCCACTTTAACCCTTTCACCTTCTTCTTCTACTACTTGTTCTTCTCTCACACTGAAATATGAACAACAAAACAAATGTTTCTGAAACCAAAAAAACTACCATGACCCACATGGATTTTCTCAAGAAATTCAAACGCTTTAACCCCTTAGAACCTTCCTTAACAATCCTTGGATTCTTCTTCGTTTCAATTCTCTTCATTGCCTGTTTCTTCTATGTTGATTACAAGGGTATACTTCACTCTAGAGGAACCAAACTTTTTTCATTCCATTTTTCTTCTTCTTCTTCTCCTCCTCCTATTCAATTTTTGACTCAAAAAGGTGATAACTGTGATGTTTTTGATGGAAACTGGGTTTGGGATGAAACTTATCCACTTTATCACTCTTCAAATTGTTCCTTCTTGGATCAAGGTTTTCGTTGCTCTGAAAATGGTAGACCTGATGCTTTCTACACTAAGTGGAGATGGCAACCTAAAGATTGCAACTTGCCAAGGTTTTGAGCAACCCCTTTTGCTTTGATTTTGTTTTTGGAGTTATTTTATTCTGGTTGGTAGAACATAGTGCTGAAAATATGAAGACAAACACTTTTTTTTTTTGTTTATTGGTTATCATCAGTGTTTAGTTTTTGTCTTATATAGTTGATTGCTTATGATATCATCTTTCATAAGCTTCCGTGTATTTTATATATTTTTTGCAAAATCAGTTGTTTTGATGAGCTACCTTGTCATTTGATACTAGAAAGTGTTTTTTTATTTTTTTTTTTTTGGATTGTTGAATTTGTATATGAAGGTGTTGTGTGTGAGTATGAAGGTTGTTAGGATTTTTCCTTTATTGTTTTTGTGGTTGTGATAACAATTGTGATTGTCCTTGTCAGTGTTTCCAATTTCATTATGATTAACTATTAACATTGGCGTCTGATTCAAGCTTTGCAACTACTTAGTCTGTCTATTTTTCTTTCTCAAGAAGGAAGAAAGGAATAATTTATTTATTTGGGGTTAAGCTGCTTTTGTGTTTTCCGTTCTCAATTTGACAGTTTATTCCACTTCTTTTTTTACTTTAATAATTTTTACCTGCAATTATCTACTTTTTGATTTGCATATTATGAAGCATTTTGTTTATGCATACAATAGAGTGTGTTAAGTCAAATTAGTTTTTGGAAATTATTTGGGCGAACCCGAGTTTGAATCCTAGCTTGGAAGAATCATTGACCAGTCTTTACTTACCTCCCGGTTTACTAGGAGCCCCTTCCCCTGGGTACCGGAGGGTTAAGACCATTGTTGTTAAATAATGGCTTTACATAGAGGAATTTGAACAAATCACTATTGTTATGTGATGCGTTATTTAGTACAAAATATTGTGAAATAGCAGCTATAACGGTGTTATAGTAGTGTGCATAGCGGAATTTGAACAAAAATTAGTTTTTGGAATGTGATAATAACTTGGAGCTTTATTCTTATATGACAGATTTGATGCAAGGAAGATGTTGGAAAACTTGCGAAACAAACGATTAGTTTTTGTTGGTGATTCGATTGGAAGGAACCAATGGGAATCACTTCTCTGTATGCTATCTTCTGCTGTTACAAACAAGAGTTCTGTCTATGAGGTTAATGGAAACCCAATTACAAAGCACACAGGCTTCTTGGCATTCAAGTTTGAAGAGTTCAACTGCACTGTTGAATACTACAGGTCTCCGTTTTTAGTAGTGCAGGGACGGCCTCCTCATGGGGCACCTTATCGGGTAAAACTGACTTTGAGGGTGGATCATATGGACTGGACTTCTCATAGGTGGAGAGATGCAGATGTGTTGGTTCTCAATGCTGGGCATTGGTGGAATTACGAGAAGACCGTCAAAATGTAAGGATTTCATTTATGTTTGTTCCGGTGTGATGGATTGTTATTATTAATAATTCAATCTTTAACAAGGACATGTGAAAGAAGACATTAATCATGTAATTACTGGTGGGAATAGGCTAAGATAAACTTCGAAGGCCTGACCCTGACCTACTTTGGAAACATTATGCCCGAGCCTGACCTATTATCTGTCGTAGGCCCATCTTTATGCTCTGTTTAAATACATGAAATTAAAATCCTTGGGTGTACAAGTTACTTTGTTTTGTTGAAATATTGCAACAGTGTTTTACCCTATATGTGGTTAAGGTGTTGATGTTGAAGTTGTTGTAATTATATGTGAGTTTGATGTTGGTTTTATTTTATTGCTTAGGGGTTGTTACTTTCAAATAGGGGAGCAAGTGAAGATGAATATGTCTACAGAAGATGCTTTCAGATTATCAGTTGAGACAGTAGTTGATTGGATTGCCCGTGAAGTAAACAGGAACAAAACATATGTCCTTTTCCGAACTTATGCTCCTGTCCATTTCAGGTTTGCCTAAATTTTCAAACAAACCTACCTTCCCTTTTATCTTTATTTGATCAAAATTTATGTTATAAATTTTTAAATGGAAAACTCAGTTACAATACTACTTCTTCTCGAATAAATATATAGCTATGAATCATTGACACAAACAATGACACTGGACACAAGTACACGACACTCGTAATACTTTGAAAAATGGGAGGTGAATGCTACCAAACACGCCTTCAATTTGAAATGTCGGTGCTATAAAGAATATTAGGATTGGTAAAAGGACATTGCTGTGAACTCAATTAAATTTTACTTCTGCATGGCTTTTTTCAGAGGGATTTTTCCTTTCACCACAGCTTTTGGAAAGCATTTACTGTTTATTGACTGTCATTCTTTTTTTTTTTTATAAATCTGACATGAATTTTAAGACTCAATTCACACAACTTTCTGCTTCTTAAAGGCATTCCTTTTAGCAGACGCATATGCTTTGCCCTCTATGACTTTTAATCTCAATCATGTTACTTTGAAATAGTTTACGCAGGTTATTGTTGTCATTGTAGAGAATCTGGATATTTGGTTCTAATTTATCAAATTGTCATTAAAAACATTTGGTGCTGGGGTAAAAATCAAAACCTAAGTATGTAGTGCTTGGAATCAGAAGGAGACAAAGCAAGTAGTTCAAAATATAGCTGTTTAGGATAATGATCAGAATTCGCAACTCCAAAATCTGGTTTTGCTTTATAATAACTAGTTTAGCTGCTTCACTGTGAGTTTGACAAAGTCATGCTGTCACGGTGGCACCATGATTTTGTTTAAGCTCCGAAGTGTATCTTTTGGTAAAATTACGGAGGCAAACCGTGATTCTGTCAAATTCACCTCAAATCCAATCATGGGCATAGCAATGCTAATGTTATTTGATATCAGATTCAGTCCATTTAATGCGGGAAAATTAAAATTTAAATACTTGAAAAACTTGTGTAGAATATTTTGTATGTTAATCTTCCTCAGCACATTGATCTGGTTTTGTTCTTTACCATTAATTAATTTCGTTGTGGATGTATCAGGGGTGGTGACTGGAATACTGGTGGTGGATGTCATTCGGAAACACTACCTGATTTAGGCTCTGTGCCTGCACTCTCCGACATTCATTTCAGTACTGTCACCAATGTCTTGTCACAACGCGCGAGTAAATCACAAGTTTTGAATTTGGACTTACTTAATGTCACACAAATGTCGGCACGCAGGAAAGACGGCCATGCATCTATTTACTATATCGGGCCAGACAAGGGTCCAGCCTCTATGCAGCGGCAAGACTGTAGTCATTGGTGTCTCCCTGGTGTTCCTGATTCGTGGAACGAGATTCTTTATGCTCTTCTTCTCAAGAGGAAGGCTTTTTTGGATCGCAATACAACAAAAGTTTCTCAAGTTACTCTATAAATAGTCTTATACAGTTTGCGGAAAAAAGCACATATTACAAAATCTTCGCCAACCCTTCTCAATCATTGGTGAATGACATGAAGTTGGAAGCTAAATTTGCCACCTTTGTGGTCAGATTCACTAATTGGTGAATCTAACTATTTGTCAGTAATTGCCTTGTGTTACAAAGTAAAGAAATTTACATGTTTGGTTTAAGTAAAATGTCTTCTGTTTCTATATTTATTAATTTTACTAATAGTCATATACATATCATTTTAATTTCACCTTATTTCTTATTTTTTGAGATTTGTACATCATAAAATATACAAAATATTTTTTTTTTGGTCGTACAAATCCTTGAAAATTTGAAATAAAGTGAAAATAAGATGATGTGTTTATAATTATTGGTTAAAATTGAAAATACAAACAGAAGATGTTTTCTTAAATTGAACATGCTTGTTGACCTAATTTCATGCAAAGTGATTGTTTTGACCCTCTTTGTAGTGGTCTGCCATTTTAGATTAATGTTGGGATGGTAGAATTGAGGAATAGCAGATAGCTTATAGGAAAATAATAATCACCTAGATACAAACTTGATGTATACAACATATTTTTTTGGTAAAATCTCAGGTGACATTTGGTCTTGAAAAGAGTAGTGGAAGATGTGTCAATTTTTTTATGTTACATTTTGTACAAAGTGTATAAAAACATATTTTTGTGTTGGAACTTGCTTTCATTTAACACAGACTAGTAATTCCTACGTGTAGTGCTTTGTATTTTGCTCATAATCCAATAATCCACTGTACTACTAATGTTATTACATGTTACTATTAGCTATAGTATTTAATGTAACTCAAATAGGGACCCCGAGAGATAAATAAGTACATTGCAGCTCTGATATCAATTCATGCATGTAATCTAGTTCAAGTTTCAAGATTTATTTGTAGTAGTATTTTTTAATCCTCATTTGAATGATTCCAAATGATACAAGTGGTTAAGCTTTTCTTGAAATTGTCATTGTGTACTTTGCGTGAGCAATACTTACTCGGCAATGCATCATTGTATTCGATAACAACAAAAGCAAACTTAAATGTGAAGTCAATTTTTTTTATGTATCCTCCTAATAGTAGTAATAAACGGATCCAAGATATATTGTTAAGAAAAATATATCCAAGCAGCAAACGAGGCATATTAATGAGTTAAACAATTGACCTCTTCCCTCGTGAAAATAAAATCATGCATATGATCTCTCATTTAACATGTAAGGTTCAAATCCCATGTAAAATATGGCATGTGTGAAATTTTGCCACATATTATTAGAAGACTTTTTTTAAGATAGATAGACTAGATCTTTATAAACGATTGATGTGTATGTTTGTGTTTCTTTTACTAACACAAGTTTATCGTAAATTTTGTGTATATTTTTCAACTTAATGATACAACATTTTTATACCACTTTTAATCTAACTTAAGTTTGGAGGGATATAAATTCAGTGTTGCAAGAAGCAAATTTAAGTCATTGGATAGAAATCATATAATTCACATCTTAACTTGGAGAAATTCAAAACTCAAAATTTCATTGGTTCAATCTTCTTCTGCAGTTAAGATGATTGATCGGATTAAATCCAATTCCAATTTGGAGATAAACTCAACCAATTTTGTTTGAAATCAACAAAACATATGCATATATATCATCACATTTGATAAGAGGCAAAATCAATTATGATCTTTTTCTCACCATATAATAAAATACACAAAATCATACTTTATTTAGAAGTAAAAGTAAGAGTATTTGACTTACAAAACAATAGCTAGTTTTTAGATATGAGCTTTTACATACAACAAGGCCTTAAAATGAAAATTTGAAACCCAAAGCTCTAACTTTTTGAAAGTTGCTCAATAGACACCTCAACTTCACTTTGAATTGGGTCGTAACTCTCAATCGGTTGTTTCCGTGCGTAAAATCCGATCGAGTCGTAACTTCCAAACTATTTTCCAGTTAAGTGAGCAATTTTGAGGTGCTATTGAGCAACCACCTAACTTTTTTTTGTTACTAATCATCAAATGGGTATTGTTCATACCTGATTGAACAATCATGAAGCACAGAACGAGCCCCTATCCTTTTTGTCTGACAAGTGGTGAAAATGTCCGATTTAGCAACACCAAGACATGTTTCACAATCAGAGGATGTCAAATTAAGGTTGCAAGTAGCATGTCCATAAGCAAATGAATTAGGATAAGGTGAAATGTTGTGATAGTCATAATTTTTTTGCGATGGAGTTTCATTCTCTAAATCTTCAAGAACATAGCTTAAACTAATACCAAAAGGATCCCCTGAGGTGTACACTCCACTGTTGCATAGAACTTTGATGATGTTTGTATTTGGAACACTCTCAGCTGAACTCCATAGGCACAACAAAATAATCACAATTGTTACATGTTTTGGAGGATTGTCCATATTCCTATGATGTTTGATTGAATTCATTGTGCTACAAAGGGTTTGTGTGTGAGGGTCATCTACCTAATCTTATGTGTTGGTTTTATCCACTACATTTAATTATGAAATATTCAATACCAAGCTTTTGTCTTTTGTTAGTTGAAACAATACTATGTTATGGATAATTTAGAGTTCATTTGTTGTTTTTTCTAGAAAAAAATTACCGTTTTTAAACAAAGTAATCATTTCTATAAGTTTTTTTTATTGGTTTATTATAGATTTTTTGAAAAAAATGACAATCTAAAGATTATTTTTTTTAAAAAATTGCTCAAATGAGAAATTCATTTAGCACTTCTCCAAATATCTGATCTTTTTAAGTGATTTTCATTTTAATAAACAAACACAGAATAATTCAACTTTTTTTTTCTTTGGGAATCTCTAAAAATTAATCTTTAAATTATTGAGTATCAAAATTATATATTTTTATAATCAGTAAAAAAACAAACACTTATTATTCCCTAGCTAAAGCAGCTAAGTAGCTCACCTCTATTTTTTTTTCTTTTTGTATTTTTAATGTTTTGCTCTCTAATTAATTGGTGTTGAAAATTCAGGGGCTTTGGCTTGTATATAATATTATATATGACTCCTCAGGGTGCTGGGATGGGAGAAAATTTTGGAAACCACGGCTTAATAGCCTCAAGAGGCATTGAGATATAAAAGTTAACTATTGATAGTTTTTATTTAAAAACAGCAGTTAGTATTGAAGGTCATTGCATTATTTTTCAAATAGTAATTATAGTAAGAACTTAATCCATATAGCCCCCTCAAAAACAAAAAAGAAACTTCATCCATAGTGAGTTTGGAATTTTACAATTAGTAAGTAAATTCTATTTTAAATATTCGATGAATTTGGTGGTACTTCTTAACTTGTATGGGATGAGTTTCCCTCATCTAAATTTTATATTTATGTAAAACAAACAAATTTTATATGGTATGATATAAAAAGGGGTTAATAGGTCTTTACCCCCTATAATATAGGTCATTTTCGGTTTTCCCCTGTAAATTTTTTTTATTTACCCCTCTAAAAAAAATTTGTTTTGATTTACCCCCTAATAGGCCAAACAAAAACCAATTTTTATTTTATTTTTTTAAGAAATTTTCGTTTTTGTTTGGCCTATTAGGGGGTAAATCAAAACAAATATATTATACAGGGGGTAAATAAAAAAAAAATTACAGAGGAGAAAACCAGAAATGACCTATATTACATGGGGTAAAGACCTAATAACCCTATAAAAAATTAAATAAAGGTAGCTCATTGTATTATGTATGAATTTGAGATATCACAAGGCGGAGGTTTCAAGAGGAGAAACATGCTATACTTTGTCGCCGGCCATGTAAGCTTTGTTTTATGCTTTGATGAAGGAATAAACATTAGTATTCAATTTATTTATGTAGAAAAAACCTTGATCTTTCTTCTTTTTTATGAAAAGGGTATTCCAACTAACTAAACTGACCATGTTATGAAGAATAAACTTGATGGATGTTTATCCTTAATCTTTCATCTTTCTATAACCTCTATTATTGAATATATGGCTAGTGATCTTTAATTGCTTTGATCATTCACTTGTTCATTCGTCTCCTATATATAAGATTTGTGTTTTAGTGTAATGACACAATTGTAAAGAGAATAATACAAAACTTTATCTTCTCTATCTTTGATCATCTTCTCTATTTTTGATCTTGTCATTTAGTTTAATTCAAAGCAGACCCAATGAAATATTGACTTTTAGTTTTGACACCTTAAATAGAATAACTTTCAAATAGAAGAAATTATGGAAAATAGAAAAAAGACTTTAGTAAAAAAAACATAAGAAAAAGACTAAAAACTTATAATAAATCCAATTAATTATCAAAACGAAGGAGACAAAATCAAGGATAAACTAAAAAATCCTCCTACTAATCAATAGACTTTTGGACGGATCCACTCCTGGTTAATTGGGGAACATGCCCCCACTGTGTTTGAAAGTTTATATGTTAGGAATTAGCCTCTTTTTTTGAACAATTAATCTCTCCTTTTAAAATAATATCTTATCCTCACTAAATATAAATTCAGACTGTAAAAGGAGTTATTTTTAGGAATTATGTGAAAAAGTGAATCTGTATTCATAAAAGGAGTTTAATTACTAGTCACATACTCTATCTAGTCTCAATTATAAGAAAAAACTGTCGAAGAAATATATATTTAGTTCAAAAATTTAAATCAAACACATCAATAATCTTAAACAAATTTTTGATTATTTTTGAGATCAAATGACTAGCACATAGAGAGAGATATTTTTTATAATTTCCAATATAATTTTACCCCATCAGTTGAAATTTATGAATCATTCACCAGATAGACTCAAGTAAAACTTAACAAGCAAGTATTGAGAGGGCTAAGAGCGTGAAAAAAAAACTAAAAAGAAATCAACTGAGGAACAAAAATCCCGATAACATATGCTCCCGACAAGTGACAAAATTAAGTTGGACAAGACTCCTAATAACAAACATCATCATCCATCAGAAAACCAAGATTAACAAAAGCGTATGCACACTAATTAGTTTCTCGATTAGAGTGACACCTCAATCTTCCAATCCAGCGCAAGAAGAAGACGAATCTTACAACCAAAACTCTACCCATAGGACTACTATCCTTATGACCATTAAGGACAAGAGTCTTGTTAACGAGTGCCCCGACTCTTTAAAGATTTCAAAAGAAGAAATAATTTTATAAAAAAGTCAAATATTTCGATTTCCAATACATTGATTACACATATTTTCATAGAAAAGTTACTATTTAAACATCTTAAAAAAGATAACATTTCCCTAAGGACAATTACCACCAATAAGGAATTCACATTAACCTCTATTTCTCGAAATCCCAAACTACCATACCTCAACTCTTCATACACTCTTCAATTCTCCTCTATACACACACTACACTTTTCAATACTAGATCGTCTACCCGTGTTGCCGCATGGGTCATATACATTTTTAAAAGTAGATATATGCAATATTACCTATCTATCTATAATTTATAAAACCAATAATTTTTTTTTTTTTAATAAAACCAACAACTTAGTTAAAATCTAATTGATCTTTGAAAACAACTGTGCAGGTCTATATAAAATATGGTTGAAACATTATGGAGACCGGCCCCAAACAGGTGATATTATACAAACTTATAGCAAGACATTTCCACAGATTTTGTACTACATCGAAAAAAATGAGAATTGGCCAAATATCAATATTCTCATTTATTATGCAAGGCCAACTTTATGTATGATTCAAGTAGATTGATTTGTTTTTGATGATGTATTCATTTATCATTTATCACCTATTGTATTGACATGATGTTGGTGATTATAATATTATTTTTTTAAAAACATGGATCCTTCTTGTATCATTACATATGACGAAGTTGTAATCCATAAAACTAAGTGAGCATAATCTAAAAATAAAGAACCAAGCATCCATGAATCATTCATTCAAATCAATAGTAATACATAAAGACAAATCCAAGTTCAAGACATACACATAGGACCTGATATACTCCATATAACAAAAGACCACACTACACTATCAATGTTATAAATAAAACAGAATTTCTCCCAACTGCTGGAGCACCAATTGTGATTGCAGTCCCTCGAGACAGCCATTGAAGTGTACAGTAGTGTTTCCAATCCCCTCCAATTTCATAGTGCAATTCAGGGCTTTTCAACGAATGCATTAGTGCATTTCCATACATGTCATGTGTCATCAGTAAAATAAAAATTCCTTGTGACCTTTGAAAGAATCGACTCCAAATAACGATCATGAGTTAGCGTCTGTGATGAAGGAAATACAAAAATACTAACTGGTTAGAATATCATAGATGCACAGTAATATTTGTTTGATATAGATGATGATTTTCAAAATAATTAATACCAGAAAATCCGACTGTACATCATCCTCACTTAAAAACTTGACAGAACCGTATATGTAAAGTTCCTGAATGAATAAGACTTTGATTTTACGTAACAGAATTCAACAACGAAATTATGCCACTTTAATTGTAAACTTTGATTGATTTTACGTATATAACAAAATTCAACAATCAGATATGTCATCAGTTACAATTAAAGTGATTTTACGTATGAGAGATCAGATGTGAAAATCAACCAGATACATAAAACCAAATTATTCTGTTATATATGACTCCAAAGTCTCTGATTGATTTTACGTCTCACGAATGAGAATTTACGTATGTCATTAGTTACAAATAAAATCAATCAAATACATAAAGATACCTCCTTTGGATTGAACTCAATAACGAAAGTATGCCACTTTAATTGAGCAACTTGAAAAAGACCGTCGTTGCTGAGAGTTAATACCCAATCGAAGTCAGCTGCATACATTCAAGCAATTTATAAACTGAAATTAATAAACAGCGATACGTCAAATGGAATATAGAATATGAACTAATGGATTATAAACATACCACTCAGGCTGTGGAGCGCATTGGTTGTATTCGCCACAATATCATATGACATGGCTGCCTTGTGGAAATATAAGAATAATTAACATCTTTGTAACATACATTTATCATATGTGGGGAAGATGCAAGGTCAATATCACTGTTTTGTCTCCCTCTTCCTCTTCTCAAAAACAATCTTTGTCTCTCTTCCTTGTAACGCTGCTGAACCAATTTAAAACAACCCTTCTTCTGGTCATAACCCAAATCGTTATTCCGTCTTGCCACATGTTTGTGTTGCTCACCACTCATCAGTGGTTCTGCTCAGTCACCTGGTTTCTTCTGTACGAAGCATATAATGCTAATAACATCACATACAAATTGAATTCGCCTGCACAAATATGGGAAAAAACAAAAGAATCATTCACAGTACAATAACATTATATTATATCTAATTCATATGAATCTTAGGTCAGCATTTACCTCTCTTCATTCCAAAGTACTATGACTTCGTTCCAGACGAACCATGCGAAGGCACGATCATCATAATAATTTTGCATTCCATGAACAAAAACACAAATTCGTGTACTGATGCAAAAATTCTGCATAATTATGCAGAATTGCAGGAGCAGTCAAGTTCTTTGATATTTTTTACCTATTCCTTCTCATAGCATTACAATAAAACACCCCACTTTGAACTGATACAAAATTCATAAAAAGTATAAAAAAGATAATCCCCGACACATTTCCACTCTCAGCACCACTTATTTTGAAGAAATGTAAATACAATAATACAATAATAACTATTGAACTGAAGTGATAAAATGAATGCTAACACCAAATAAATATTAATCTTGAAAACTTAAGGAAAAATACATCGGAAAAGAAAAGGCAAGAATAGGATCGACAAACCATGATGCACACCTGACAGAGAATGGTAACATTAGACAATTAACCATCCACAATAACAATATCCTATTTGATGAAACACTTCAATTCAAAATTTGAAGAACTATAAAATATCATGGTAATTTGCAGTAAAGACTCAAAGTAAAGATGATATCATATAAATGGATAATGCTAAGTGGTACGAAATAGTAGGCGACGAAAACTGACGAAGGCTTTTATCGCTTATTTTCACTGCAACGACTCATGTATTGTGTCAACATTTCATTGCCACTACCCCCAATATTTCCGTCAAACAGTAACTAACTCAATTTTTTCTTTTTTTACGAATACTAAATCAGTTTTTTTCCTCAAAATTTGGAGAAGTGAGCATTTGTGAGTTTTGCTAGGCAAACCTATCGTACTATATAGCATTACCGCATATAAATACTTGGGATTACTCAAATCTATGACCATCTGCAAGAGGTTAGAATCATAGGATAGCTTTTTCAAAAAAATTATAGGAGGTTTGAGCACCAATTGTAGTGCCCAAACACCACTTTTCGAAACCTCATTATTTGACACAACATCATAAACCAAATCAACAATAAATCCTGACTCAGATCTGGGAATCAAGATCCCTTGAAAACTCAATCCTAAGGGGGATAAGATCAAAGTAAAATAAATAAACAACATGAAAGGAAAAGAAAATAGAGGAATTAGGAAGAAAAAAAAAGAGAGAACAAATGCATGTCCAAGGGAGAAAATGAAAGTACAGTCCCATCACCACATGTAAATCCTTCTCTTCCATTACAATTTAATAAAAAAAACATAAAAAATAAAATGGAAGCAACTCAACAATACATAGAAACAAACATTATATGATTGATCATACTTGAAGATAGTTTAACTTGCTAGAGTCACAATCTCAGTACATCTACCATCTCCCGGTGCTGCATTTTACTTGGACATGAATTGCAAGAATTAAGATTTAATAAAATATTCAAATGGAGATCTACAATGGTAGATCTAAGCACCTTGATAATTTAAAATCAAAATAATGAGAAAAACTCACACCAAGTCTTTTTGGCCCTATACATTGATCATCCAAGAATTAGCAAGCCATAACCGAGATATGAAATTGATAAAAATACGAACAATAGAAGAAAACTAAAAAAGAAGATAAATGTTAATAATCTATTTTAGCCAAAAATCAAAACTTGCCACTTAAAAACCAATAAGGATTATTCAATATATTGGACTATGATATAAGTAGTGCAAATTCGAAATGTTTTTTTTTAAACATTGCATGAAAAACCAAGTAATGGGCCAAATTAGTTCATATAAGCAAACAATCAAACAGGTTGGGGCTGCAAAAGTAAAAAGAAACAAAAAATTGATTTGAGAGAGTATGTTGTCTATTATGCAAAACTCGGATATATGATACAATACGCAACACACAGTAGTGTTATTAATTAATTCAACCTATCATAGAAAAGAAATAAAAACCATTGTGATGAAAGTCTCTGACTCAAATATAAATTACAATCAAACATACATACATTTAGGAAATATGTTGTTTATGGGAGAGGGAGAAACAAAAGGAATTGCAATTAAATCGAATCCATATCCAGAAAAACTACAAAGTCAAAAATGGTGAAAACCCCTAAATTGACAAACAAAAAATCCAAATCCCAACAATTATTTATATGAACAATTATTTTGATTTGTGAAAAAAGCCAGAAAATTAAATGTAAGAGTGTATAACATGGCGGGATATACCTTTATTGTTAGCCACAGACATCGTGTAGACGATAAAAACCACATAAACGCCATCGAGAGCCTTCTACCACTGGCAACACCATACAAATGTAGACATAAACCGCATATAGTTTGGTATTGATTGGTTTGATTTAGACATTAGAGGTTGCGGAGATAGCCATGGAACAGTACGGCGTTGCCGAAATTATCCGAGGAAGAAGACGGTTGGGAAATGAAAGAGAGGCAAATGAAAAAGAGCGGTGGCTGAGAGATGAGAATAACAACGATTGAGAGAATGGAAGATAAGATCTACAATGAACACTCCGTTTTCAACTTCACCCACCCTTTTGCAGAGGTTTCCAACCAATTAGCACAATCTCGTGATGAGGTCATAATCATATAACCACTCTATTAACTTTGCCAACAACATTATAATCTCTAATAAGCTTCATGACATGAAGAACTGAAAAATTTGTCCTTTGAAAAGTGTTGTTTATCATATTTATAAGCAAAAAATCAATTATTGAGATTCATTGAATAACTAATAGATTCAGTCACATGTATAAATCAAATACATTAGTTATTTAATATATCTATAAAGTTGTGTCTTACTTTTAAATGTGATCGGAGGAAGTAATCTTATTCCTCCAATACCATAAACAGCCCAAAAATCCTTCATTAAATCTCGCTATTCCACTTTAACATCATTATTACTCACATTAAGAGAAATCCAGCTATTCAAATCTCCAATAAAAAAAATATATTGAGAAATTAAAGGCACCACATTCAACCCAAGAGACATACCAATAGGACAATTTCTCATAGCATGTAGTGTGTCTGCCACTATACTACTACCACAATAATTAAACATTGAAATTCCGATTCCCATTCTAATTATCCTATCATAACACAAAATCCAAATGAGAAATTCCCAAACACGCTTCCATTCTGCACTATCCTCACAACGATGATAACTGCATCAATTTGAGATTGATGTAGATACTTTTTTGAATCAACAAAAATTTATTAAAAACCCAATCCTTGCACAAGACAAACATAGACCGGTGAAGTACAAACAAAAAACGTCGTAGAACACTTGAATACAAAAACCCCAACAAAGACACCCCTCCGATCAACACTCAAAAGGACAACATCCACCAAAATAAACAACCCCACCTGAAATTGACTCCTAGACAACCAACCACTATAAAACGACATCCATAACACCCATCAACACTACTCACCCCTAAAAGAACACCTTTGTAAAAGAAAACCCAGTCCTCACCACCCAAACTGAGTCACTTCCACCTTTTCTAAAGATCAATCAGCCTCTACCACTGCATAATCTCTGGTCCACCGAAAGAAAACCTAAAAAAGCCCAAAACCAAACTTGAACAAAAGAACTGACTCCCGTTCTCGAATCAAAAGCGATCGACCCACCAGACTACATGAGCAAATCAGAAGGCCACCTCACACCCAGTCCATCAGAGAAACACCAAAGCCAGTCCAAACAAGATTGTAGGAAGACACCAGCTCCTAATCTCGAAGCAAAATAACCGGTCCACCAACATCCAACACACAAAAAGTAAGACAATCGACATCATTCGTGATTGTGCGAAACGTCAATCAAATCAAAAAAAGGAAGCTGCTCAGCTCGAAGGACACCTGTCTTCAAAGCACCCTAAACACAAACAAGAGTAAGCGACAACTGATATGGACCCGAATAACAAAGACGGTCTCCACAAGGAATCATCCACAACAACCACCACAAAAACACCCACTTCCTAACCACCCCCTGAAAAAGCTCCCGTCCGCAAAGCGTTTCAACACCAGATCTGCGACCACCCGTCTAAATCACACATCACCGCCGCCACCACCACCTCAAAACGAACCACCACCATTCCTTCCCATCACCCACCACCAAAAACTATCCCGCCAAGCCGCAATTTGAAAACAACATTTAAATTAAATAAATAACACTTATTTTGATTTTTTCCTTGTTTTCTTAATATCATATACCATATAGGATGGAGGGAGTGTAAGTAGATAAATAAAATAAGAGTTTAGGCTGTTATTTCTACTCCCTCTCTATTTATAATTAGTCTTTAAAATAAAAATTTGTCACTAAATATAAGAAACTTTACAAATTTATAGATACATGGAAAATGCTAACAATGTCATTAGAACACTTAAGAATTCTAAAAAATAAAAAATATTTTGGAAATTGTGCATTCAACAATTTAAAATCTTAAAAATTGTTTTTATACATAAAACTTGCTACTTATTTTCATTTTTGGTTTCTTACAAGTATTATGACAGTTGTTAGCAAGACTCTAGATATATTTATAAATTTTTATCAATTTTATTTCTTATTGATACTACTGGTTTATCTTGTAATATGAAACATATTGATTACAATGCTAATTGTTTTTAATATATGCGTTCACGCAATATTGCTTAAATACTTATAAAAAAAGATAGGGGGTATTTCTTTATATTTTACGTTTTCATAAATACAGAGGCAGTTGATTTGTATCATATATTATAAATTAAATTAAAATGACAATAATAAATTGTTATTTTACGATCGTAAAGAGATTCAAACTCCATTCTTAAAAATTACGATATATCAATGAGACCACATATGAACTCATGGACTTGTATCATATACTACTTCAATTACTTTACTTCTTTCTATATTGATTCATGGTCAATTACACACTCAATCTCATTTCTAATTTATGACCTAAAATCATGGGTGGTTAATACTTAATAGTAACTTCATATTATATTATATTGTAAATTAAAATGACACTAATAAATAGTCATTTTACATCTCTAAAAGAAGTCATTTTACAATCGTTTTAAAGGGGATTTAAACTCCATCCTTTAAGATTACAAGATAAGACTCTTATTAGTGTGAGATGACATATGACCTCATGGACTTGTATCATATACTACTTTAATTACTTTATTTTTCTCTATATACTAATACATATGTCAAATACACACTCAACCCCATTTCTAATTTATGACCCAAAATCGTGAATGGTTAATACTAACTTCATATATACATACACATATGAAAACTCAGATCATCTACGACCGGTTTTATGATGTACATAGGAAGATAATAGAGTTAGCGGGTACGAAAACCCGCCATATCTTGAAGTTCTCCAACCTCTATAACCAATTCCCCTACCTTCTCCACCACTTCCATTAGCAAGAACACCAAGCTTGCAATTGGTAGCATCTCACCATTCTCAAATTCTTCAATCATGGACGTGGAAATCACCAAACTCAACTCTTCTCTCGTTGTTTTCAACTTATCTATAGTGTTGTCCCTTCCTTCATATTTTCTCATTCGTTTCATGCTATCTCCAACTTCTCGTAGAGTCCACACAATCCTTGACCCTATTGCCTCGCACTGTTCTAATTGAACTTTTTTGGGTTGCTTCAAAGATGCCGAAAGCTTAACAAAAAAAAAGATTAATTAGCCCATCAAATATCTTTCTTTTTTTGTCATTTTGCAACCATATAATTTTCTTGATCATGCAAACATTTTAGGGAAAAAAATGCGAACATAATGTATTTTTTATAAGCCAAACACGACATCTTTTATTTTTGTTGTTTATGTCTTTACAAATATAACGTCTTTTATATTTGATCATCTTTGTTTTGTTTTAATCCCTATAAATTTGTCCTCGTGAGCTTAGCTCAGTTGATATGGACAATGCATAAAATATGCAAGGTCCGGGGTTCAAATCCCGGCCACCACAAAAAAAAATATCCCTATAAATTTTTTGTTCCTGTCGATATTAGTTATGTGCTGATACAACTTTTAGACATTAAATAGTTCATTTTTGAATAAATATCAACTAAAGTCAAATTGTTCATAAGATGCATGAACTAATTTCAACGTAAATAAATATTATAATGACAAAAATAAAACGGTAAAGATCAAGTAAAAAGCTACTCTTGTGCTCCTTTTATTTTGTATAATAGAGAGTAAAAACTTAAAATGAGGAGACAATGTCTCAGTCGAGAAGACCTCGGAATTCAATGAACACTTACAAAAAGATTTAAATTTACTTCTATTTGTTCCTTTCTACAAAAAACAAAAAATATTTGACTTATACTAATAGCAAAATTTGATGTATTTGACGTGTCTAAAAAGATATTTAAATTTAAACTGCATGTAAAATAAACAGCTACCTTTTTTGAGGCTTGGAAGCAACGTTCCAATGCAAGAATGAGTGCAGCTAGTTCTCGAATAACCTCTCCAATCTTTAAGTATTTTTGCCATGGGTAGGAAAATCCAAATTTCCCATGCCAGGGTTCCCATTTTGCGAAATTTGCCTGGAAAAACAAAGTATTCTTTGATTCATTCTCGATAAAAATATGATAAGCATACAACTAATTAAAAAAAAAGTTATAATTCTTTTAAAAAAATTGAAATTATTAATTACCAATGATTCATCCTTTGACTTAGAGTTTAACACTGACTTGCAAACTGCGAAGCTGGTATCAGCTTGATTTTCCTTGACCATTTTGGAGCATTCCTCCAAGCAACCTACACAATAAAAGACCATGATATTCTTTTGGGCATAGGATTTTTTTTTGTGTGTAAGTACTATTAATATTTAATAATACCAGTCTCGGTATCATTAGTATACACTTTCTCTACCCTCTATGCATGAAGGGGTTTGTCAATTTTAGTCGTTTTTTTTATTTTATATGGACTATTATTTTAGTCCCTTTAACAACTAAAAACCCTAACTTTTTAAATAAAAAAATATTCAAAATAATAAATAAAATTTGTTTAGAGGCTAAACATTAAAAATCTTTATTTCATGAGGGATAAAAATATATCTTACCTTAACAATAATTAGAAGTAAATAACCAATAGAGTAATCGTTGTACATGTACAATATTGAAAAATGATTGCTTTTTATATTATTTTTAGTGTAATACAGTCATATCTTATATTAGTGTAACAAAAATATGGAGGGGCTGGAGCTAGCCCATGCAGCCTTGTAGGTGGCTCTGCCCCCCACGCACAAAATAAGTCTTTTTCTTTCCTTGAATGTGTACATTTGAATTCATGTTGAGGGTGAAGAAAGTTTTTTTTCCCTAATTGTAATTTGTTCAATCCCATCCACTCATTTATAGAAGAATAATATTTTAAAATTTGAGCATGGCAGTCTTCATTTAAATATTTTGGCCAGCATGAAAAAAGTTAGGTAGTTATATCAGGTGAATTACAACACAATAAAGGAATATAAAACTAATGAATCGGCTATTCTTTCATGGTCACAAGACCAAATCAATAATATTTGGACACACATAAAAAGATTCTTCTCAAAATATTCAATCATCTTTTTTATCACTTTCCTTTTTATTATTAAACAAATACTTTTTTTATGTGTGTGTGACCAAATACTATTTCTTTGGTCCCGTGACCATATTAGAATTTTCCTAATGAAAAGACCACATTTTAACATTCTTTGGCTAGCTGTTTATGTCTCTTTTGGTTGATCTAGGGACCACATATTTGGTCATGAGAATATTGCGATATTGTTTTCATATCTCACCTAGAAAAGCATAAACTATATATAATGAGTATATAACATTATACTATAATTATTATATATACCTTGTATTGTATTGGCAAGATTATGGAATCTTGAGACAATGGAATCATGAAGTTCATCACTGGCCCACAAAGGAAAGACGAACAAATTCACACAAATTGCAATAATGAAACCCATTAGGATGTTCAATAAACGTTCTCTTGCTAATTCCCACACTTTCACACCTGGACGTGCCCCAGATACCACTACTAGATTGAAGGTCAGCATAAATACCACCACTCCATAATCATATCTATTCTTTATTTTTGGAACTAGTCGAAAATATGTAGCAACTGATCCTGTAATCATTCATGTATATACTCCTTATTAATAACATATCAACTTTCAAACATGTATATTATAAGCTAATGGTTTGAATATATACATGAATGGAAGACAAGCCGACAACAGATTGCACTGCACCGTTACAAATTTGTATATTGACCAGTGCAATTTGTGTGTGGCAATTTTCGTACTAATTGTAATAATACAATTTATATCACAACAAAATATTATTATATATACTACTCCACTTTAAAATATTCTTGTCTTAAACAAAAATTGTATGAGATTTATAAAACACTTACCAAAAATATATACTGAAGTGCCAATGAAAATTGAGTTGCCAACTCCTCCAATGCTTTGTGCAAAAATTGCTGCCAAGCATCCCAATCCTCCTCCTACAATGGTCCCTATTCCACGGTTCAAACCTTTTCCTAGTGTAGCTCCTAACATGTTGATCAAAGTGATTAATTAACACATTCATCATTGCCTAAGAGGCATTGCTGCTATATATATGTTTACTACATTTCTAGCATATATGCAAAAATATAAGAAATGGTAACCGAAATATATATGCTAGCTAATGAAAGTATATACCTGCATTGAATTCAGAGATGACAACAACAGTCATGATAGCCCACATTGCATTTTCGCCAACTTGATCAAAGAGAGGATTCAAAATGTATAGAAGTGAAACCAAAACAAGTGAGATTCCTACTTTGATGCTATGAATCATCTTCTTAATGTCATGGTCACTTTTTATTTGCTTATTATTTTTGTCCTTTGGGTAGGAAGTAATTGGAACTAAGGATAAGTTATTATTTTTTTCAAGATGGGTATTTGTTTCCTTCTTCATTTGAGCAATATTGTTGTTGTTGCTATCTTCTTCATTTGCAATGGATATTACATGACTTGATTCCATTTTGTCTTTATTCCCCCTCGTTTTATTTTCCCTTTCACTCTTGGACTGTGACCAAGTCATTCTCTTGGGAACCCCTATTTATACTAAGTAATGTGAGTGGAGATTGATTAGGTTTAACTTGGGAAGTATCATTAGGCATGGCAACTTAATCCCACTCAAAAATAATAGATCTTCAATTTATGTTAACCAATAAAATCAAATTATAATTATTATACAATGATAAAATAATTTTTTTTAGGGAAAATAAAATATTTTATTGAAAGCGATTTAAAATAAAAAAAATAGACAAACAAAAACAAATGTAACTAATATATATATGTATGTATGTGTGTGAAGTATTAACATCATTGGAAATATATTTTTCTCCTCCAACACTTTTAAAAATTCATGTAGTAAGTAAATACAACTCAGCCGATAAATAATTGCTATGACATTTAATATACTGTAACGCTGGTTCGAACTTGCAATACTTCATTTTTTTATGGATAATGTGTGTGAGTTTTATTGCTAAACTTTTTAAATAATAATAATGAACAATTAAAAATGTCTCTAGAAATATATTTTCAAACCAAAAAAAAACTACAATTTTTCTAGAAGGATACTTATTAATATTAGGGTTAATAGGTCTTTACCCCCTGTAATATAGGTCATTTCCGGTTTTCTCCCCTGTAAATTTTTTATTTTGATTTACCCCCTTGTAAAAAAAATTTGTAATAGGCCAAACAAAAACGAAAATTTCTTGAAAAAAAAAATAAAATTGGTTTTTGTTTGGCCTATTAGGGGGTAAATCAAAACAATTTTTTTTACAGGGGGTAAATCAAAATAAAATTTTTACAGAGGAGAAAATCGAAAATGACCTATATTACAGGGGGTAAGTACCTATTAACCCTTAATATTATACAAGTGGGACGGGTTTGAGTGCAGTCTTTTTTTACGGTGTTGAGTGCAGTCAGAAGACCGTGACTGGAGTGCCAACGAAAAAAAAAACTATGTTTTTTTCTAAAAGGATACTTATGAAGTACAAGTGGGAAGAGGGTTGAGTGCAGTCGGAAGCCTGTGACTACAGTGCAGTCAACCACATTTGATTTATCTGATCAAGATCGAACGATTCAGATCTTAAGATCATATTTTACACTTATAAACAATTAAAATATGATATCAAAATATATACCGTTTGATTTTGATCGGATGGTCCATATATGTTGAATGCATGCAGTCAGACTGCACTAAATCCACGTCTGTACAAGTGGGGGTGAGAAAAGAAATTCCCTCATCTTCACTCCATTCCTGGTAAGGTCGGCCCAAGAGTCTGTTCAAACAAGCCATTGTTGATTCTCTTAATCTACTTGCTTAGTCCCCCCTACATAGCCACTAATTTTATGCCATTACCTCGATTTTGATGTCTAACAAAAATTACACATGAGTTTCACTCTAATTTGTATGATTTTTTCACATTAAATTCTTGCCTAATTTTAGGCATCACTGTACCTTGAACTTACCTTAGTTGACCTTTTTTGTTACAAATCGTAGTTGACTTTTTATTTTGGACAAAACTCTTGTTGACTTTTAATAGTAGAAAAAAATATCTACTCACATCTTATTAAAGCTGATTTTCTCCATTCAAATTAGGACAAATTCAGAAGTTGAATATTATCAACAGATTATTGTTCAGCATGAACTCTCAAATTAGTTGAAATTCAAATAAATTATATTGTCTTACATGAATTTAATACAACTGAATTAAATTTCAGCAAATTAGATATTTGTGTCCTTCCCTCAAAAAGATATTTGTGTCTTGACAAGAGTGTAATATTTGAGAATGCGTTGCTAATCTTATTCATTTCACAGCACCCTCAAATTGAATTTCATTGCCCAGCACCAATATCAAGATATGACTATGGAGTATGAATAAGTAGCACCAATATCTTTTGATCAAATTATACCTTGTTTTGCACAAACCAAGAGGACGTCCTTAATTAGTGAGTGGCCTTAGTGGAACACGTATGTAATCACCATCATCCGTACCTTTTATGGGGGATGGTCTTTTAGAAGGAACGAAATTGGTGTAATGTTAAGAATATATTTTAGAGGTTAACGAGTATAAGAGAAATTATTAGAAAAAATTAAGAGGTTACTCACTTGGATTTAAATATAGTTTATAATAAAATACTATTACGTAATTTAATCCATGTAACCAACTTATTTAGTAGGATAAAGTTTGGTTGTTGATTTTTGTTAAGAATAGATTTTACCAATTTCATTCTAATTTTACTCATTTATTATAGAATGAAATTCACGTGGAATATACCATTTTTTTAGGAACGTGGAATATACCATTTTAAAAATACTCCTACAAAATATTCCTTAATTTGTTAGTTATTAAATTAATATTTTCACTTTCATCGAGATTTAAATTCAGGTTCTTATATCAAATATACACATTAATTACATTAACAATTTAATTTCTATTCTACTTAAACTCTCACCATAGGTGATAATCTTATTCAAAGTATTTTTCTACAATTTAAACACTTCCATAAATCATAATTCAAATATTGCTTCGTCATGTTATGATAGTTTATCCATTATTTTAGACCCAACCTCCATTGATACATTACTGATTTGTATTGTATATGTGAAAAGTGTACAAACAGAGTGAGAAGCACCTATGCAAATGATCTTTATCTATTTTTTGTGCTGAGTTCCGTGGTAGAGTACACTTATCTGATAAATTAATCAGATTGCTAAAAATGTAGGCCTAATTTTTTAGATAACCCCATTGAAAACAGTCATGTTTGCACATAGAAAGACCATGCCCCGACAAACTGAATTTCTCAACTTTCTGCAACTATTTTGTTGTTTTGTGAAAGTGGCTATGCTAGATATTGGTTCAAAGTACTGTGTTCAAAATATTATCATATTTCAAGTGACCTTTAGGTAAGTAATGTCTATTAGGAATTTATACCTAATTGGCAAAGATATAAACATAACTATGCGACCCACTATAGGCGTGTAAGCCCCAAATTAGCATGGTCCTCCTATTCCTATACTTGTCTCTAATTGAGTGATCAAATTTCATCCAAAGTGTTTATTCAACTATAGCTCTATTTATTACTCATTGCAACTTGTTTATAATGTATTTATTAATTAATATATTTATTTGATTAAAATATAAACAATGGGTAAATTGACTTATTTTATTATTATAATATTTAACTATGTCTATGTTAGCATTGATATGCATCGCCGGTCTCAAACCCAAATAAAATGAGAGAGTTGTAAGGTCTCGATTGCCAACGTAAAATTTTGATGAATCTTTATGAGATGAACCAAATACATAATAGTGGTAAAGTTAGATTGTTTCGCGGAAGCAACACATTTTATAGTCCAAGTACATAGTCAAATGAGCAAGAGCCACAACATTATCACTTGGATGTAGTGAAAAAATAAGGATTCTCACATTTTCGTGAACGAGCGTGGCGAAAGAAGTTAGTTCATGAGAGTATGATTTATTCTACAACATGAAATATAGACACTCTTAGAGAAAAATCTATGAAAATAGTGGACATTGTAACTAAGAGGAAGTTAAATTTTATGTGCCTACAAAAATAAGTGGATGCGTGAAAAGGCGAAAGAATTAGTGAAATAAAACTTGATTGTTATACTATTATAATACTTTACGAATGTTTGTTGAAATAGTATTTGTGTCTATTAAAAATAGATTTTTTATTCTGACCTTTTTATTCGAACTATTACACTATTTTTCTATTATTGTATTTAATTTCATTGCACTGGTTTGTTTTTTCTTTGAATGGCATTGCACTGATTTCTTAAGTGTTATGCTACTTTTATTTGTTCTGTCAAGCCAACTACGACAGAGTTAAGAGAAAAAGAAAACGAGAAAAGAAAAGAAAAGAAAAGGCTTTTGAGGGGAGTAGAGCAAGACAAATAAAACAAATCTCTTATCTATTATTAATGTTACTATCTTTTAAGAATATTATGAAAGAGAAGAATGCTTTGAAAATTTATTGAAAATCCTCCAGAACCCTCTAAAGTTTCCCCCTTGATTTATTTTGAGTTACTCCATATTAAGAAGTTTTGGTGTGAAGACAAAAACCTTCTTGCAATGTGTAAGACTACTCTCCTTTTTCCTTCTCACTTCTCATCTCTTAATCTTCAACTACTTTTCATCCCCTTCCCTCCAAAATCTCAAAGATAATCTAAGAGTCACGAAGATGGCTTATGTTGCAGGGTACATTCAAATGTGTTGTGCAAGTTATTTTTTGTGACTATACTTGAATCAGTGAACTTTGAATCCAAAAACTCCAATTTTTTTTAGACTAAAAGAGAAAATAAGAAAACACCACAATGAAGTATAAGGGAATCAAACAAAAAATATCCTTTAGAGGCTAAGCCAACATCACACACATTAGCTTCTCTAAAATAATGTTGAAGACACCGTTCAACAAGGGATATGAGGCATGGTTAATTGTTTTGGTTCATCTTGTTAACTGTCAAGGAATAAGTTTCAAAAATTACATCCCTCCAGTTTAAATATTAGCCAACTTGAAATCAATAAAACAAAACTCTAACTTCATAAAAAAGAGCATTTCAAACTCCTGATTCACATGAGAAGTCTATAAAAAAATTAGCTCCATAACCTCTAATAATACCACTACATGCTGAGATGCCACAAAAATACCCCCTTCAATTCACTCTTTGTTGTTATGCCTTTAAGTAAAGAGGTAAATAAACTCTTATCAATTAGGTGCAAGTGGTTAGTTACCTTTCATTATTAGTAAAGTGATTCACATCAGAAATGACAAAATTGACCTATTCATCTGACAAAGTTCAACGTAATTTAAAACTTAGGTTTTAAAACTTCGGCCCAACTAGTTTTTAGACTTTTTAGTCCGCTCTAATTGTTAAATTTGTTTTGAATTCGGACTAACCCGGCATGAGTCATGGGTAGCCTCCATAATTGAATAAAATTCTAAAAAATATTTGAGACTTAAAATGTTGGATAATTTGGCTCTTGTAGTTGTGTATAATTTTGTATGAGAATATGCATTTTGTTTGATCATTTTGCATGAGATTTTGTTGGAGGATCAATGTGGGATAATAATATTAGTAAGAAATTTTGGGGAAGTATTTTATAAAATAAAAAAATAAAAAAAATAAGATTGGTCAGTCTTCCAAACCTACATAAGATTGAACTTGGCTATTATTTTAATGTTTATATTTAGGCAAGTTCTATGATGTCGTCTCAGAAAATATGGACTTTATTATTTTTAATTTTTTAAAGAAAAACTAAGAATAAACTATAATAATACTAACTACTAGTTTTGTGCATATTATAGCTAAATACATAGAAATTGTGCAGGTTATAACCATTGATTAAGAATATCTTTAACATCTTAAACTATTTAAACAAAAATATATGTTTTCAAAGAACAAAAAAGTTTTTTGCTCTCTATGAATATTTTAAATTTTGTTTTTAGTCATTTTAAAATTTTCAAGAAGTTTCAGTCATTTAAGAAATATCTTATATCACAACTTTTAGTCCTTGTTCTTAATTAAACTCACGTGTATCATTTGAAATTGTGAATTATATTTTGTTATCATGTTTAATACATTATAAAATTATGTCTTGCAAAAATTTAATTTTTTAAACAATGGATAAGTTAAATACGAACTTTTAAGTTTTTAGTGCTTAAAAACTGATATTTAATTAATATTTTGTTTTAAAATTATAAATTTTTGTGAAAGAGATTTTTATAATATTTTAAACATCTTCGCAAAAACTCATCCAAAAAATAGGAAAAACACACATACATTGATTTAAAAATAAAGATTAAAGGTTATGATAAAAAGGGTTAAGAGGTCTTTACCCCCCTGTAATATAGGTCATTTCCAGTTTTCCCCCTGTAAAATATTTTTTTTGATTTACCCCTCTATAAAATATTTTTGTTTTGATTTACCCCCCTAATAGGCCAAACAAAAACCAATTTTTTTTTTTCAAGAAATTTTCGTTTTTGTTTGGCCTATTAGGGGGTGAATCAAAACAAAAATATTTTACAGGG
>Ga0228710_1000840_pt1 | contig 42851 bp, 20 predicted proteins | sample MedpolnodulmetaG_FD_177995 | JGI IMG/M metagenome (GOLD analysis project Ga0228710, IMG submission 177995) | Root nodule microbial communities from Medicago polymorpha collected in Santa Monica, California, United States - pink nodules | ecosystem: Host-associated > Plants > Roots > Nodule... | reverse complement strand
GGCTCAGTGATTAGCTACATTGATCGCCGGTAATCCCACTAGCCAACATATCTACTCTGACACTCCACTGAACTAATTCGAGATCAATGCAGAGCACTCTAATGAGAGAATTCCGAGGAGTACCATGGTGGTTACTACCGTTTGAGGTTTCGTTAATTATGAGTTGCGCGACTTGATTGTCATATCGACAAACTTTGACAACATTAGTCTCCATGGAGCAGTGTTAGGATTAAGAGTCATCATGCATTGAGTCAACTGTTTTATCAAATTATGCTACTTATTTTCGACTTTTATGTGGGATGTGTATATATATGTAAATAAATATTTGTGGGAATTCCCATATCTATCGATATTACTTGATGCGTAATCTGACCCCTCTATTTTTTTTTCTTTTTCTGTTGTTCCTGTTTCATATTTTATGCTAGTAGCTGTCAACAAGGATTGGATAACTGATGTTGAGACCATGTCGACTTTAGTGGCGGAAGCTAAAGACTAGGTTGTATTATTGAGTTGATATAGCTTTGTAGTTGTTTTGTAAATTCATATTTGTTATTTATATGTATTTATGTTAACATTCATTTCCCTTTTGAATTTTGAGACTGTGATATATATTGTTGTGTAATACCTCCCTTTTATTTTCATCTTCCAACAACCTTAAAAGAACTTTATAATTGATATTATTTTACTTGAAAAATTATAGATTTCAAAAGCATAAGAGTTTTTACTCTGTCTTTTGGCAATTGTTGTAAGCCCATTGAGAAGTTGTATTTAGTCTTGATTTTATGAAATATATAAAGACTGTTATCAGGTACAACCTTGACTTCATACAAAGGTTGAATTTTTAAAATAGGTCATGTCGAAATTTTTACAAAAATTAATAAAGAAAAAAATGAGCTTTATTTAATTAATTTAAGTTAATTAAAGGAGGTGTTACACCTAGACTTACAAATCAAGTCAATATGGTTGATTCCTATTGCATGACGGTGTAATTATATTTGAAAATTGTTTTTCTCACTTATGTTTTTTCTTAAAAACATATGAAAAATACGTTTTTACCTACAAAAATAATTAACTACCGTTCGATCTTTCTGACAGTAGCTAAGTACCGTTCAACATATATAACATAAAAAATAAAATAAAAAACTCTAACTATAGTTAACTACATTGGAGTCACCTTGATGCTCCAATTCTCTGTACACATGTGAAAAATATAAAATTAAAGTAAAAAATCAAAATAGTAAACTACACTCCAACTTTTTATGGTGCTTTGATTTTGATAAGATTCTTTTTATTATAAACATAAAACGCTGTAAACCATTTAGCCTCGCTGGTCAGCTGGCACGAGCATTTACTCAAACCTGTATAGAAAGAGTAACAAATATGCTAACTTCTTAATATCCCGAATCAATTTAGTCAGCAGAAAGAAAAAAAAAAAGTAAAAATCATTAATTACAAATATGCTAACTTCTTAATAACCCAAATCAATTTCGTCAACAGAAGAAGAGAAGAAGTAAAAGTCATTAATAAATAGCGAGTCCTAACTCAACGGGTAAAATGCCGAAATTGTTAGGCCGATTCAAAGTTCAAACACTCTCTATTTGTTTTCTCTTTGATTTCAAGAAACGAAGCAATCATGGCTGAGGAAGAAAACAACGACGACGCCATTGACAGACTAAGCAATCTACCAAACCCCTTACTCTGCCACATCCTCTCCTTCCTCCCAACCAAAACCACCGTCCAAACAACCCCCCTCATCTCCCGCCATTTTCGCAACCTCTGGAAGACTCTTCAAACCTTCGATTTCAATGGCCAATCCGAAGACAAGCACACCGAACGTTTCATGTTCTTCTCCATCTTCGTCAACACCGTCCTCGCTCTACGTGAGTCACGATGCATCCGTAAGTTTCGTCTTTCTTGTTGCCATGTCCGTAAAGACGTGTTCTACACGTCCTCCATTGATACGTGGGTACGTACCGCCACTGGACCACTCCTTGAAGAATTTCATCTCACTTTACAGAATTTACGGGATTTCGATAATCTCTTCAACCTCCCTCTCGCACTCCTCTCTTGCTCTAACCTCGTCTTTCTCCGGTAAAACTTCCTTCCCTTATTGTTGTTCAAAGTTATGTAAAAAAGTATTCATTTTTGGAGTAATAGTCCTTTTGGACCTCGAATGTGTAATTAAATGTGTAACAAATATTCATAATAGTCCGTCCATGTATCGAAATTCAAAAATAGTCCATATGCACTCTGTTAGTCAAAAGAGTCTCGGACGAGTTAAAATGTTCTGCTAATAATGTCGTATCAGTCCTTCGATACTTACTTACACAGTCATATAATCCCCTATAAATACATATTGTCACAGTTAGGGACTATAATGATACGTTTAGGGATTACTGTGGCTACTTGTTACACATTCGACTAAAATGACTATTACCTCTTCATTTTTCATATTCATTTAGTATCCAACATATCTAAGTTATAATATAGACCAAATACATGGAAGTATTAGATGGAACAATACATGACAAAACAATGCAGTACTAAATAGAATTACGCCGGAGAGACATAATTTTTACTGTTGAAAAATGAAAATGGTATTTTGGTATTTTTGATAGTCTATATTGTGACAAAAAGTTGTCTCAGGTTTTGTGAGAGACAAGAATTCCTATGTTTATCCAGTCTGGTCTCATGACATAAAACAGGGTACCAAAAAAGTTGTCAAGTTCGGTCCCTGTTTTTTTCCAAATCAAAAACATATTTTGTGTTGCAATGATGATGACATAACATTCATGTAATGTGCCTTTAGTTTTTGTGGTTCCATTTTGTTGCAATAATGATGACATAACATTCATATAATGTAATGTACCTCAGTCTTTGCGGTTCCATTTCGTTGCAATTGAAAGACTCTTCGGTGGTTTGCTTACCGTCATTGAAGGTGCTGCAACTAATAGTAGCCGATGGATCGGATGCAAATTCTGTCAATATCCTTCTCGCTGGCTGCCCCATTCTCGAAAATCTGGAACTTTCCTTTTGTCACTATTCTTTCGCCAGGCTTCGGGTGCAATCTTCCTTATTGAAGAGGTTGGAAATCACTTTTGAGAATGAGGCTGGAGGTTGCGTTGAGATAGACACGCCGGGTCTCAAATACCTAAGCCTGACCAAAATCAAATTTAGCAGTGCCAGTGCTTTTGGGAACCTGTGCAACGTGAAAGAAGCACACCTTGCTGAATTTCCCATTCTTGAAGTTCAATCTGTTTACCCTTTATTCAGTCTCTTCCGAGCTCTCTCTGGAATTAAACATCTAACGCTGGATCAATACTTAATAGAGGTGACCGAAAAGTTTTCTATATTTTTATGTTTTAATTATATATATGTACTGTTTACTAATATTACATAATCACTTGCTGATTTGTGTGTACAAGCAGAGGCTATTAGATGACCCATATTTAGAATTTCCAGAATTTTGCTATCTGCTTCATCTAGATGTTGGTCTTCCCTGTTTCAACATGGTTTTTCTGTTCGACATGCTTCAGAAATGTCCCATGCTACAAACTTTCATAATTCTCCAATGCATGGTTTGTCCTGATCAACTAAAGCTTTGGTGCATGCTGTCCTTTATGTTTGGTTCTAATGTGAGCTGTCCCTTTTTTCCAACAGGATCCAGAACCAGTCTTATATAATTCATCTAAATATGGATGGGTGTGGAAGCCTAAAACTGTTGCTAAGTGTCTCGAATCACCTTTCTCTGAATGGCTGGTTAAGCCTGATACTGTGCCTAAGTGTCTTGCATCGCACTTGACCTTTATTCACTATAAAGATTTTCAAGGAAAGAGACTCGAGCTGGAATTTATTCGCTATGTTTTGCAAAATGGACTTCTTTTGAAGACGATGGTTATTAGTGGAATTTATCTGCTGCAGCAACCGGAGGAGTGGGTGGAATTAATTTCTAATCTGCCAAGAGGATCTGCCATGTGCCAATTTCAATTTCAATGAGATGTATCACGAAAAGGTGTGAGCTTTCATCTTGTTTATTTTATGTGGCTTTCTGAATCAGAAACATGCTTAGCCTGCACTATTACCTGTCCCTTCTTTTTACATGCATTGTGTGGTGGAATACCATAAATCAATACCCCTAGACTATTTAATTTCTTTGATCTAATTATTGTCTCATAACTAAGTCTGAGGAAAAGAAGCCTACAAATACAATTAGGCTTGGGGGCAGAAGCTATTTAGTTTTTCTAGGTAGTTTATATAATTATTAGCAAGAGTGATGCTATTTATCTAAAAAAAAACACATCATGAAGGTACAGCGAATGAAAGATCAGCGTTAGATTTTGAATTGTTAGAATGCGCGGGGTAGATGGAAATGACAAATCAAGATGCAGTTACACTTACACCTATCGTGATGTTGTCATGAGAAAAGTTTTCACGACACAGCATTTTACTATTAGTAATTGTTGTGTATGTGCAGTAACTCCTATGTAACTATTGTAGGAAGTTAGAATATGAGTAATTGATAACAAAAATGAAGGCAGTTCAAATGGGCTTTTAAATTGACGTGAACGGATTTCAAAATCAAATACAAACCTAGGTGTGACAGTAAAGCTGATGATGATGCACTAGCTAGAAGGATGACTTACACAACCATTTCAGTGGTACATTTTTCAAATTTAGACGAGTGGAAAGATGATGCACAGAGCGATAGTAAATTACAAGCAATTATTCAAGACCTAATCTAGGACTCAACTTCACATCCAGGATTTTTCTTTTAAAACAGGAAGTTGTTGTATGAAGGAAAGATAGTTCTGCCTTAGAGTTCTTAGGAAATTCCGCTCTTTAAGTAGTTTCACGTTTCGACAATAGGAGACCATTCTTGATTTTTTAGGACTTACAAAAGGATAGCATCCCTAGTATAATGGGAACGGATATGGAAAAATATTCAACAACTGGTAACCACTTGTACAGTCTGTCAACATAACAAGGATCAAACTGTCTCTAGTAGGTCTCTGATTCCAACTCAGGTTTGGGATGATACCATACTAGTGGTAGTGGATTGATTCATTAATTATGCTTATTTCATTCCCCTTCCCTTGGCTAGCCTTTTACTGGACGATATGTAGAAAAAGCTTTCTTGAAAGAATTTCTAGAATTGCATGGTTTTCCATCCAGTACTATATCAGATAGGGATAAAAAAATTCTTAGTCACTAATGGACTGAATTATTCTGAACAGAAGGAACGAAACATAAATTGCTTACCATCCACACTTTGTAGTCAAACTGAGGTCGTGAATTGATGCGGGAGCTTATTTAAGGTGTTCCACTAGTTCTACAAATGGTTAAGTTGGACTGAATTCTGGTTCAATACAATTTATAATACAACCCGTAAAAGCTCCCTTTAAGGCTTTACATGTTAGAGATGCCCTCAACTTCTTAAGGTAACAACCATCCCTTCTTTGGTTGAAGAAGTAAAACAAATGATTTGAAAGGTATCAGTGTGTTGTAGTCTCTATTCAGTAGATTAATTCTAACACCTTGTTTGCAATATTGGAAGCGATCATGCATATTTAAAGATTAGAATTCCAATCATGTTGCTAACATTCTTATATTACTATGTCTCCTTTATCATATATTTGATAAAGTATTTGAAAATTAGCCTTCCAATCATTTTTCTTACATTACTATAAAAGATTACCATGTGAATAATGAGTAGCAGCTAATTGCCTAGCACATATGATTTGTTGTTTTTTCAATTGTTACATGTTATCAATCACTGTTACTGTTAGTGTATAAGTAGTGAATACAATCGTTACATGTTTTCAATTAGTAATTGGCTATTAGTAGCAATTTCTGATTTCTGCATACAAGTAGTGGATACAATCTTTTTCTTTGAGAATCAAATTTGCTGTATTTTACTACCTCTAAGCAAGTTCAATTTCAAATTAGTCAATATGACAAATTTTAAATCTATACAATGTTAACATGAATGAGTATGTTTTAGTGTTGCTTTTCCTTCTGTTATGAGTAATTAGATTTTGAAATTGTCTCTAATTAATCATTGCTAATAATTCAACAGCAGAAAAGAAGACACATGGGGAGCGAGGCTGATAAAGAGGATACTTTAGAAGCATAGAAGAGATTATAAAGGTAGAAAGACTCAAAATACTTGGCTACTGGTTGAAACATTTGCTGTTGATTGATTGGGTTTAGAAGAGTTTGAAGTTCAATATTTTTTTTTGTAATAGAAAATATTTCATTTGTAAAGTTTATGGGAAAACAAAACAATTGATACACAGCAATATTAGTCAAACGGTTAAAATGGCCAAAGTTTATTTACATGAAAAATCTGTGTTACAAGTTGCTGACGGTCTACCCAGAAAAAACCTTCCTTACATCAGATTTATTAAAGTCGATTTTATAAATATTTGAAAACTAATTACTTTTCATTATTTATTATATTCTCACTAAGTCATGATAGAAAATGCTATGTAAGAAAGGTTCTAACCCTAGATCGGAGAGATATCTAAGTTTAGTGTCCGACACGTTTTAAATAGGATACTTTTATTTTTTGAAGAATCTATGAAAAACCAATCAAGAAAATATTATGTATGCAATTTTTTCCATTCGTTAGCATAAAATTGAGTACATCAAATTTGTATTTTTTTTATTTAAATTAGTTTTTATGTTGTGTAAAACATTTTTTTAGTTAGATACACTTCTAGTCACCCTATTTGACAAGTTGATTTTTTAGTTCCGATATTTAACCTCTTTTTTTAAATTTTTAGTCACCCTATTAGTCACCTATCAAGTGGATAATCTCACAATTGTATGGGAGACTGAATGTAGCCTCTATTAGATGAACATGATACTGACAGGGAATTTAAGGTTAATACTTAGAGAGTGAAGCACTATTGGGGTGACTCCCCAATAAGTGCCAATGAGGCCTCAGTCACTTTAAAATGACTCCTTTAGGGGTCATAACAGTCGGGCTGAAGACGTTAGACTAAGTGCTTTGAAGGGAGGCAACCATTTGGCAATGAGGAATTTGCATTCCCCCTCTTTTATCTAATTTGTTTAAATTTTTGTTAGTTTTGTTTGAAGCAGGTTAAAGATATAGCTTTGGTTCTGACACTGCAACGTGATCCTAGAGCTATATTAAGTAAGGAAAGTTAAACTTTCCACACTTTTCTCTAAAAAAATTTAAACTTTTCACCCTTCCATTTGAGTAAGGAAAGTTATATTAAGTAAACACATGATTTAAACCACATACTGTCATAGAAGTTTATAAAGAGCATCTACAACATCTTTCGTCTCTTTTTGACCTATTTGAAAATAGGCTAGCATAAGTTGATCTATCTAGTGCAAATTTTGAACAAAATATATTAATTTTTATTGACCAATTTTTACTTACATTTTAGACTAAGGTAGTACAATAATACTAACGTCAACTAAAACCAAATCTAACCCCTTATAAAAACATTATTGACACCTAAAACATTTTAAATACAATAACACTAAATCACTAGCAACCAAAAACGTTAACCACATGCCATTTGCAGGCAGATAACAAGAAAGAAGAAAAATCCAACTACAAATTGGAATATTTGACCCTATTTGTAGCATGTTTTTTCTTCTTTTATATTTTTAGCCTACCTATAGTGTGTGGTTGGTTGTTAAAATGATGTTTATGTTTTAAAGTGTTATGGGTGACAAAGTTTATTTTAAAGTGTACCAAGTCCGGTTGTATTTGGTTTTAGTTTTGTTGTGTTAGTTTTCAGGTTTTATTAATCTACTAGTGTAGTGATTATTATTATTATTTGTTCTGCTTCTTTTTTTCTTTGACAGAATTTGCTTTACTTCTTACCGATTGTATTTTGGATATATTAATTTTTATTAAATGTTGTAGATTGAAAAATTGAATTAATTGCATTAAAGAAGATTACACAAACCCCAAATGACCACAAATTCATGACACATCATTAATAGAGAGTCAGGTATTTACAACATTTCTTAAAAATTAGTGTATACTTTCTAATTAATTGTAAAAACTGTGTTAGGGATATCATTTCTTAAAAATTAGTTTTAACACTGTTTTGTTGTCACAACTTTTCTTTTAAAAAATATGTTTTAATTTGTTTTGTATTTGAAGAGAGATAAATAGACAATATTATTAGTGTCCCCTCAAAAAATATTATTAGAGAGATCTATGTTCGCTAATAATTTATAAAATCTGCGACCACTAAACTTTTTTATGTTTTTATCAAGCTCTTATTCGTTCTAAAAATGAAGAGGATCTCAACCAATGACACAACGAAATTGAAATACCTGATCAATTTAATCAGTGAAGGCGAAAGGAGTACTTGGCACAATCAGCAATGCAGCTTGCTAGAGGTGATGGTGCCTCCCAGTTGGATATTCCTCTACCTCAATTTCTCTTCACTACTCTTTTATTTTGGTGTTGGATATTTTTGAGAGGGGTTCAATGCAATGGTTTGTGTGAATGAAGAAGGTAATGGTTTATGTGAAAATGTATGGGGGATTGGAATGATATAGGTGATGTATTCTATTTTCTGGCTCAAATAGTAATCTCTCTTCTCTCTAATCTTTCTCTCCCCTTTTTGTTCAAAGCCTTTACTTCATTTTATACTACTATAAGTAATTAAGGCTACTTTTTTATGAATAAAATGCCAAATTCTGTTTGTTGTGTACTCTCCCATGTGGATTTACTTACTTGCATGGAAATGGAAAAATGGGGAGTCAATAATAAAAAGGTTGATTGGTTGCATAACAAAAACACTTTGTCACCTTTTTTTTTTGTCTTTTTTATGCATGATCAGATTGCTCTTTAAGATCTTCTTGTGAGTTTCCTTTTTTTTTTTGGCAAGAATATAGCTTGCAAGTTGCAAGTGTTAGACACAGTTCAACTGTTCCCTGCTGCATACTAGCCAAGTCATCCCCCCAACTAGAAAAATACCAAACACACTTTTTAAAAACAAAATGAAAAAGCAACGCTTTTACATAGTTTTGTTGAACTTGAAAGTTATCTGAGTTATTGATGTAATCTTGAACTTATTAAGTATGTGGAAGGAATTTTATAGAAGAATACATTACCGTGAAAGGACTTAATGACAAATTAGTTCAAGACAAAGCAAGTGAAAGAAGCATTGAACAAAGAATTTTTCCACTCAAGTCCAATCATGAAGAACTAAGTTTGAAATGGATCGAAATCCTTCAAATTGTTGAAGAGCCTATTATGGGAACATGAACTATTTGATTTTAACATTTTATTTGTTTAAGACTTTTGTTTTTAATTTTAAGTTTTGATTAATTTTATAATAATAATGACTTTGTGTGGGGGTGGAGGGGGGTGGGGGTGGAAGCTAGGGCTGGATGCCCAACTCAAATGGAAAAGGGATGGGAGATTTATGCCCTTTATAGCTATAAATGATCATGTATTCTCATCTTTGAATAAAATTGAATAGATGAACCACCGTTAATTTTTATCAAGAGTATTTTGTTGTAATGTGTCAAGCCTAAGTTAAAATCTTATGAATGAGAGAGTTGAGGTTGATCAACTTATAAGTGACATGATCCGCATACCTAATCTTTTAAGCTTTTTGGTGAAGATGTGGTGTCCAACTCACTTGTGTGGTTGCTCTTAATCCAAAGTAATGATCTAACTTAGTGAAGTTTCCCCTCATGATCCAACAGTAGTATCAAATTCATGTTTCGACTTGATGGGGAAGCATGAAAAATTCCTAGTATATGGAACACAGGCGCGAAAAATCTTAAACTTGAAGAGATATGTTGTGATGTGTCAAGTGTGAGTTAAAGTCTCACATTGGATGAAAGAGTTGAAGTTGAACAACATTTAAGTTTGAAAAATCATACATCAAATGTCTTAAGATTTTGGATAAATATATATTATTCAACTCATTTGTGTAATTGCTCTTAGTCCAATATAATGATCGAACCCAACAAAGCTCTAAGAGTGTGGCGTCTTCTTTTATTTCTATATTTTATTCGATGTATTCTATCTTTCCTTCTATTATTGTTCGTGCCACTTTTGATTATTCTTTTGTGTTGTGTTTGTGTGTCATTAATTAAAAAGGACGAAGCTTTATCTTTGTTCATCTTCTCCAAGTAGAAGGTTTAATCCTATTGGGTAAAGGTTTAATCCTAATCCTTTTTTCATATTTTATTTTTGAGCGTTCATCTTGTGTCTTCAGTTCTAATTCTTCTTTGAAACATTAAGTCTCCTTGTTAAAAATAAGAATCAACTCGACCTCGGATCCTAGAATTGGTCAAATTGCTCTTCTTTTATTTTTATTTTTATTTTTATTGTGTATTGTTCTTAATTATCTCAACACCAAACACAATTCTGCTTACAGAAGAACAAAGCATATTTTGTTTTAAATGATTGATTTGCAAATAAATAAATAGAGGTATACAACTTGACGGATCCGGATTGAGTAACTTTAGCGCGGGCAAAGTCATGTGACTTTGGCTCAATTTTGTCCGTCCGATCAATCACATGCATCTAAATACGCCACATGTCCTGCTCTTTATTCTTTCTTTCTTTTTTTTACCAAACTTTAATAATTCTTTTAAATCTGCGTCACTTCTCTCCAGATTCCCACCACCGGCCATATAGAGGTAGCACACCACCATCACCATTCCTCTACTGCCGGAATCGCTAATTTTTTCGACATAAACTATAACCTCCGTCGTTTCTCTCTTCTTAAACGATTCCTCCACCGCAGACGTCATCCTCCACCTCTTCACTGCACTGTCCTCCCTCCTCATCTTCGTCGACTTCGCACACTCCGATCGCCATGTCTACCTCCACTTAGACATCCTCCGCCGCGCGAAATACTTCTCCACTTTGTTATAAGACTGATGGATTAACAACGTCCATCCTTAGCAACCACCGCCGAAGGAAACCTCCGATCACAAACTCTTCCGTCTCAATCTCAAAGTTCCACCTTTACAAATTATAGCGCTCGATCTACTTCTGGTGGTGTTGGATTTTTTAATTATTTCTTTTTATAAGCAAAGAATTAGAGAGAAAAAAAGAAGGAATAAATTTCGGGGAGAGAGAGAGAGAGAGAGAGAGAGAGAATTAAAACAGCCTGAAGCGGAAGAAATAACTTTAATTCTTTAATCTTTAATTTTGTTAATAAATTGACACGTGGCAAATTGTGGAGTGTGAGATTGATCGGACGGACGGAATTGAGCCAAAATCACATGACTTTACCCGCGCTAAAGTTACTAAATCCGGATCCCAACTTGACATCCCCATCTTTTTTGTTCTGGCTCCACCATTAATAAAAGGAGTAGTGATATTTGTATCTCTTTGGTACAACTCTTATGACAACTTTGGTTTTCTCTTCTTTGATTGGTCAAAAATAATATAGAGAGAGAAAAAGGAAAAGAGAGACTAAGAAGGTAATGTGAGTATGAGAGAGAAAGTTGTCAAAAAGTTGTTAAAAATAGTTCTACAAATATCATTTCTCTAATAAAAGTATGCTACATTTCGCAAAGTTAATGAAAGAGCTATGGCCTATACAAAATTTAGTCCCTCAAAAAGGATTCCTGCTCTTCACCCAGCAAGTTTCGTTCGCGCCCAGTTGAAATACCCAAACTACCCCTGCGTTAGTTAACTAACGCAAGTGTTAAACATTGTGCCAGTTTAGTTACGTTGTGTGACTTAAGTCACGCAGTGACTTAACTCACTTTTTTAATTTATTTACTATATTCAAATTGTTTTATTTACGTTATTCTAATTTATTTTGTTTACTTTATTCTAATTTATTTTTTCACTTTATTCTAATTTATTTATTTTCTAATTTATTTTTTCACTTTATTCTAATTTATTTATATTGCTAAATTATTTGTTCACTTTATTCTAATTTATTTACTTTATTAAAATTAATTTATTTACATATTTACTTTATTCTAATTTATTTGTGAACTTAAAATAAATATTAATTCGATATTATTCATTAAATAAATACAAATATAAATAAAAGGCAATGAACTAAATTAATATTTATTTATTAAATACAAAATTAGAAAATAAAAGCAAATATAAATAAAAAGGAATGAACAAAATTGAGGCATTTAACAACATCTTTTTTTTTTGACGAGAACAACATCTTGTTTTATTAATAGAATTCATACAATACAATAATTTATTCGAATTCACTAAATCTACTTATTTTCTCCCTCTTGGGGTAAAAAGTGATCAATCATCTTGGGGTAAAATAATGAGCAGCCTTGGGGAAAATACATCATCAACCCTTGGGATAAATTTAAATCTGGTTTTTTTTATACCCCAGGAAGAATCTTTTTACCCATGGTAAAAAGTTTATGGGGTAAAAAAAAAGCAAATATAAACTTATCCCAATGGTTGATCACTTACCCAAGTCGGCTACTCACTATTTTACTCCGAAGAAGTTTGATCACTTTTGCCCCCAAAGAGAAAAGAGACTATTGAAAAGAAAAAAAAAGAAGAAGAGAAATAGAGGGAGAGAGTGAGGAGGGGGAGAAAGTGATATGGTGTGAGAAAATAGGGAAGTATGGAGGGGTATTTATAGGTGGGAATAGTAGTATAGGTTATAAACACCATTAATGTGGTCAAAAAAACATGTATAATGGGTAAAAAAACATGTAGATTTTTTTTTTTGAAGAAAAAAAAAACATGTAGATTGAATGTTGAAAAGCTGACAAAAGACCAAAAACCAGTTGTTCTTCAGCTCTAACCACCAGTCAACGTGCGTGAGTTAACTCGCGCACATGCTAGTGGTGTGTGACTTAAGTCACGCAAAGCTTATAAGGTGCGTGAGTTAAGTCACGCAGCGTGACTTAACTCACGCAGGACGGCAGGAGTATAAAAGGATATCATGCTGGACGCAAACAAAAAGTGCAGGAAAAAGAGCAGAAATCCTAATAAAAAAAACCTTGCTCAAATTTAACCTTACTCAAATCTACCGGTGCTTGATAACCGAAGCTAAGGCAATCAGAACAACAACCCAAAACCATTTTGAACTAGAAAAATGCTAACAACACATTATCAAAAGAGGTTTGCTTACCTATTACGTAAACTTCATTTAAAAGTACACCAATAATTCCATTTCTTTGACTGCTGATTTGTTGTATAAAAAACCAGAGATTTATTTTGAAAAAATCCCAGATATTTATAGCTATAAAATGAACCCAAAGATTTAATTTTATCAATTTTTTTAACGGAAATGTTAACAAGTAACCTAAAGGCACTGGCACTCTTGAAGGACCTTGAATATATTTTTTATTTTTTTTATGAAAATCTATGTTTTTTGAAAATTAAAATATTTAACTTGGAATCCTTAAAGAGTGTTATAAGACATTCGTTAACACGACCCCTTTTTAGTTATAATAATTCAATAGACACATATCATACTGTACAGGAAACACTGATATGGTCGTTTTATTGGGATCATGCCAAATACTACTCTAACCGATTTGTTAACTTAACCATAAAACTGCAAAGTCTTGAAACTGCTAGGCTGAACACCGTGACCGGAGTTCGAACCCATGCTCCTACACTTACGTGTATAGTTCTAAAGTGACTATTGGGATTTCGTCTATATACTAAAAAACTGTGCATCATTGTAATCAAATGCAACTAAATTCAACATTATATGTGGAGACATGGAGAAAGAACAGCATCCATAACATTATTTTTAAAAGTAATTTATCTTTTAGCACAAAAAGTAATGCAACCAATCTGATATATCTTACTTTCACCAACGACTCAACATGATTTTCGGTCTTTAAATAGTATCAGAAAGAAACAAAACTTTGGATTTAATTGCAAGTATCAACCAACTGTCCTCTATACCAAAAATGAATCACGAGGGGCAAAGTTACCAGAGATTCAACAAAAAACTGTTATCATACAATTGAATCCGGGTTTTGATTGCCTAGCTGTATTGCCTCCTGACTCCATATATTTCCCATATTCACTCAAACACGACCAGATACAATCAGTTGGATGGAGTAATCAATGAACTTTAACCAGTTCAAAGTCATAAACCAACCATGAATTTGGTGGTATGTTTTCACTTTCACCATCCTTCTTAGACCTGAAACATGCACATATTAGAGAAGGTTATCAAGTTTCTAGAAGGAAAAAAAAACAGAGCAAGGAAAATTATATTAATCGAACACATGATTTAAATCACATACGTCATTGATGGTGGAACAACAAGTCTTCTCTTTTCTCCAACTCGCATGCCTGAGAACCATGAATATATAAAATTAAACGCATGTTGGAGCACGTATCTCAATAGTATGTAGAGAAATTATATTTCAATTTTAATTAAAAAAAAACCACAATTAGAGAAAATAACAAGGACAATGTTTTATTTCTTAAAAAGAAAAAGGACAATGTTTAAATGATTACCTTCGAGACCAATATCCCAACCCTCAATAACTTCTCCTTTACCTGCAAAAGGCAATGTAAGTGTAAGATCCAAGTACACAATAGTCATACAGATAATACAAGGTTCTGATAAATGGACATATGTTACCAAGGCGAAATTTGAAAGGAGCTTCGCCAGCATTTGATTCAACCACCACCCCGTTTTCCTTCAACTTGCCAGTGTAATTGATGCTGATCTGTAACCAAAGGACATTCATTTAAATATGATCAAATCAAATCTGCAATTAATGCTTGTCTTCATAGAGGACCTAGTCACTAAAATATTTTAAATTATTTAACAGAACTACCTTTTTCCCTAATGCAGCAATTTTCCCATTTTCTTTCCCTGTCTCAAGCTCTTGAATAACTAGTCCATTTGACAATGTTCTAACTTGGGAAGGCTTTGTATCCTCCACATTATTTCCATCCTCTTCCATCATCTCAGTACTTTGCTCAACCAATACAGGCACGTCAGAATTTACGACTTCACTGCCTTGACTTTTACTTTTCTTCTTCTTTTTCTTAACTTTCTTATCTTCGGATTGATTTCCATCAGGATTGTCTTGAGCACCATTGTCCACACTGCTGCACCAGAAATAATAACCAAAGATTATTGCACAAAATAAGTAGTCGTATGTTAGGGACCAAGAGAGGATGATATTAAATGTGTAGATTCAACCATCTTTCCTTTTTATCATCACTTTTAGAAATGTTTTGTTGCTACTTATCAGTTGTTTTCAAAGTTCAAGGTCACGTCAACTTTTTTTTGCCAATTATACCTTTACTTTACCCAACAAGTATTTCACAGGTTTTCTATAAAAATTGGATGGTAAATAATTGATAAATTCAAAGATGAATTAATTATAATAAATCTACTAAAAGAAGTTATTTTATTCCCAAAAAAGTAAATGCATTGGGTTAGACCTTTTAACACACACAGCATGAACATATATCAACGAAAACATGACTACAATTACTATTCCACAAATATCCACTGGCCGGTAACAAAATGGGACCGCATGCAAAAAAAATACAAATACGAGGAACAAAATTGTAACTTACTAAAAATCAAATATGAAAAGCGTGCAAAGAATATGTAACTTGAAAAATTAGAATACTGGAAACAAAAATGTAGAATGCAAAAATGAAAAAGAAGAGAGATTTATATTGTTGACAGTTTGAGTGAGAATAAGTGGGTGATGGAGAAAACTTAGGCGTACACTTTAAGATGGGGTAACATAGGATGAAGGCCAACAGTTTTCTCATGAGTTGCATGAGTTAATAATTTTCTTGGTTATTGGATCACTTCCTTAAATGATTAGTTATTTGTATATAGAAAAATAATTCTTCAATCATTTGTCCAATCACAACAATGATAAATGCTGCCCTTTTTTCCCAAGATTTTAAGATTAGAACCACAGCCTCTCTTTAATTGTATTTTGGTCTATGCCTACTGTTTCAATCTCTCTTACGAATAAAGAAGTCAAAAACTGAATAACAGTAGCGCTCAGAATATTTGTAATCTGTTTATATTAGACTTGAAACACCTCAAACATTGATTCTATTAAAAACACGCTGTGAAAAAATTGCTTTAGAATTCATGTTTTCCCATTTGGTGGTCTGTGAGATCTAAAACAAAATACTGTTGAGGGATGTCATGAGATCGTATGATTATTTTATCTAATATTCAAACAAATACAACTATTACTAGGAAGTATGAAACAAAGGATAATAAACAAGTGATATGCATTAAGGATGATGATGGAAAAGTATTAGTCATAGAACAAAATATGAAGAGCAGATAGAAGAGTTATTTTTATAAACTTTTAAACGAAGGACAAGAGATAACATTGAACTCTAATAGACATAACACTTGATAGGAGAAAAATTATTCCTATTACCAAAGAAATTTATAAAATCCAAAGGTAAAATTTGAAAAAGACTGATAATGGTAAGATAGTTTGTTGCGTACCCGAATCACAGCAACTCACAGAATATAGAAAATAAGGAATTAAAATGCACAACTACTGGAATAACAGTGTATTATTTCTAAATGTGAAAGATAACTGCAAAAGGATGAATATCTAAGGCCTACAGAGCCGAGCTCCTACAGAGAACAATATTGTCTGTCCATAACTACCACTAATGATTTCGCCAGATACTCTTCCTCAGTCCTCGTATAACTGACTCCCCTGAGTTTGATAACACACTACCCCCACTCCCTGCCACATAAGCATGCCCTTTCTTCCCTCTTTAATTTTCCCAACATAAATTTCCATTGAGGACTAGGAAATGAGTCATGTGAACCCACAGTTAGGGTCCTAACATAGTTGGACCAAATGATATACCTATCGAGTTAAGGGAGGGGCTAGGATAAAAAGGCATAAGATGGCTCACATCGTTGTTCAAAGAGATTATTAGGTCTAAGAGCAAAGCAAAGGAATGATGGAGAAGTCCTTTTATTCCTATCCTATTTTTAATAACAAAATTGACTTGCAAAACTGCACAAATTTAGGGGTATTAAACTCATAAGTCACAAGCTTTGTGAAAGACCAATTAAGAAAAGATTAAGACAACATATCCCCCACAAGAAATTGACTTGGTTTATTGCCAAAGAGATGAATGCTGGAAGCTATATTCCTTACTATGAGAAGCAAAAAGACACACTTACTTTTCAATTGTCAGCTTCGGATGTTGCTCTTTCTTTTCAGAAAACTTATCAGTCAGACCATCGGACTCTGCTGTCTCTTTGTCGGCTTTGTAATCTTGAATGATACCTTCTCCATTTCCGTTGTCACCTTCAGGATGTGAAGCTTTGCTTGTTTGTTCTTTCTTTCTCCTCTTTGTTTTCTTTTGAGAATCTGTTTCAGAGGAAGGCAATGCAACACTGTCTGAAATCTTAACATCCCTGCTAATTTGCCATAGGTTATCAGATAATAAAAATTAGTCTTTTCTCTTTTTTGCCAGGATGTAACACAATTTTAATTCGAATCACAGTGAAAATGGCAGTGATGCAGTATGAAATTTCGGAGACAATTCTGAACATGACATCTACATGGAGATTAACTAAAGAAATTTATTGTAAGGAGAGTGGTTTCTTCCTATGCTTAACTTATTTAAGCACTTGAGGGATTTCATCTGATACTATTGTGAAATGACAAACTTTTTGTAGTAGTTGAAAAAAGCACAATTTTAGGAAGAATAAAATGCACGGTAGATTGAAAGGTAAATTCAAGAGAAGTCATACCAGAAGGTAATTATTTAAAACAGTAAAATTTCTAGTAAAATATGTATTGCCTATACTCTGTAAATAATTTATACGAGAAAGGACAGCTTAGGTGTCTGTTGTATCATCAATACAGCTGATTTTGTGAGTTCTGTTGCATATATCCAGGACATGAAGAGTATTTCGACAACTTCTCCATATCAAATACCACATGTTATAGAGTTATTCTAGTATTAGGATATTACCTGATTATATAAATAGAAGTAGCTAAAAAAAACTCACCCATTAACTGTGTCCTGATTACTGTGTTCATTTCCCTGAGGCAGGTTAAGCTGTGAAGAAGGTAGTATTTTATCAGCAGCAAAAAGTGTCTTCTCCTTTGACCGCTCCTTCCTTTTTCTCTTTGGTTTTTCATCCAGTCCTTGACCAACCTGTAAAGAAGGTAGTATTTCATCCGTGGTTTCAGCTTTCCTGCATCATACCAAAGAAAAAAAATGATCAACAACCAAACCAGAAATCTTTACAAGTAACAACAAAAGGAAGTTCGTAAATGCATTGTCAGTTCTCCTTTCAATATCAAGAACATTGCCTTTGAAAGCAGATGCAGAACAAAGGTGCAAGCAAAATACTTTGCCAAAGTGAATAGCTATTAGGTATTAAAAAGATAGTAATTAAAATTTTGATATATGCATGAGAAGTTTTAGGACTTGTTACAAATAATTTGTATCAAACATAACTTTTTTTTTATGATTATCACTAAAATAGCAATACTTATTAAAAAAAATCAAAAGTAAAGGCAACTGGCAACCAATAAAACTCCTACTATAGTGGAATACGAATAAGGGTCAGACTCGTGATATTATTTGTAAAGGAGTAAAGGACATGAATACACCATTTTCAGTTTGGTATCCACTTAAAAATTAGGTGAAATAATCAGTGGCGAGTCTTCTACGAAATATCAACCCCGAATTTTTCAGCTGCAATGTTAACGGAATACCAGTCTGACTCTTGGAAGAAAATAAAAAAAATAGTGTGATGCATTAATTGTAATCAATTAACCAATCCAAGAGATGACGCCCACAAAACCAGCATCCTTTAAGCCTATTGATTTATGTATGATATGGACATGCCTAATGTAAGAAAGATCCACAGGCATTTTTAAAATATAAAAGAAAGCAAATCCCATCAAAGTAAAAAGTAACCGCCACCATGAGCCAGACATGCCACCATCTCACCAGTGTCTTTTCTCACTCACTCGTTAATTCAAAGAGGCATTGCCAACAGCCAAAAGCCAAGTGGTGGCATAGATTCATATAAGTCGGACAGAGATGTGAGTCAACACGTGGTTGCCACTATACTGTACATTGCCACATGGGTCATTTGAAACAAACACATACATTGTTGTTTCACTTTATAAACAACAAAAACCCAACAGCATTAACATTTGGAATGAATTTTCGCAAATGAAGCACACTAAAGAGAACCTTTCGCAAATGAAGCACACTAAAGAGAACCAACTTGACATTCCAAAAAAACTGACCAGAATTAAGTTTTGAACATTTAAAGAGAACCAGCTTGACACTAAATAGAAGTCTCGTCTCATGAATTAGTTTGAAAAAAAAAAGTAGGTATGAGAAAAAAAGGCATCAGCCTGGGATATAAATAGCAACCTGCCTCATCTTTAAATCAAGCACTCGTAATATTTCCGCGGAAATGAAGAACCCGAAATTCATTATTTCAAAGTTTCAAGGCTTTTGTATAAATACAATAGTTTGGCCTAATTTTCCAAATTAACTTAACATTTTATCATGTGAACAACAAATATAGAGAGCAATAACAGTTTCTTATAAGTATAACAAGAACTCAAGACATGAACACTCACTTATCATCAGGTTGCTGCTGGTGCTGTTCATTTCCTGCCAGAAGATCGTCGTCCGTGTTCAATTTTGGCTCGTCTTGCGCAGCATTATCTAGATCGGTGGAATGTTCATTACTAGAATTCTTGGTTTCTTTTTCCTTTCCCTTCTTTTTCTTTTTTGACTTTTTCATATCCCCAACATCTGGAACAGTGGAAGCAATTGCCAACTGGTCGGAAGGTTCAGCTTCCCTGCTTCAGTACAAACATAATTTATGAACAAAGGCAAGAACACTTAAATATTCAGTATCTCTAAAAGGGAAGACTTAAAATCTGAGAAAAGCAAGTGTGTATTTGAACAATGGTATTGAATTGAGAAGAGTCACCTATGAGTTTGAATATCTGCGACAACATTGTCAGTTTTCAATTTTGTTTCAATAGTAATATTCTCACGGTCTTCACAGTCTTTTTTGCCATCATCAACTGCTTCTTTGTCAACATTATCAACCATTTCCTGATCCAAGAGATCCTGGGCCGTGTTCATTTTTGGCTCATCTTGCACAGTATTATCTAGTTCGGTGGAATCGCCATTACTAGAACTCTTAGTTTCTTTTTCCTGTCCCTTCTTTTTCTTTTTTGACTTTTTAATATCTCCAACATCCGGAACAGTGCAAGGATCGACCAAGTGATCAGAAGGTTCAGCTTCCCTGCTACAGTACAAACATAATTTGTAAACAAAGGCAAACAATTAAAAAAATTCAATCTAGAAGAGGGAAGCAAGCGTGTATTTGAACAATGATATTGAATTGAGAAGAGTCACCTGTGAGTCTGACTATCTGCAACAGCATTGTCAGTTTCCAATTTTGTTTCAGTAGCACTATTCTCATGGTCTTCACCATCTTTTTTGCCAGCATCAACTGTTTCTCTGTCAATATTATCATGCATTTCCTGATCCAAGAGATCCTGGGCCGTGTTCATTTTTGGCTCATCTTGTGCAGCATTATCTAGTTCAGTGGAGGTTTCTTTTTCCTTTCCCTTCTTTTTCTTTTTTGACTTTTTATTATCCCCAACATCCGGAACAGTGGAAGGAACTGCCAACTGATCTGAAGGTTCAGCTTCCCTGCTTCAGTACAGACATAATTTAAGAACAAAGGCAAGAACAAATAAAAATTTACTATCTCTAAATGGGAAGACCTTAAAGATGAGAAAAGCAAGTGTTTATTTGAATAATGATATGCATTGAGAAGAGTCACCTATGAATCTGACTCTCAGTGACAGCATTGTCAGTTTTCAGTTTTGTTTCAATAATACTGTTCTCATGGTCTTCACTGTCTTTTTTGCGAGCATCAATTGCTTCTTTGTCAAAACAATCTTCCATTTCCTGATCCAAGACCCTTACAAAGGATTTATTCTTCTTGCAAAGAGAAGAAATTGGTAGACTATCTTCATCATCAATTTCCTGAGATTGTTCATGCACACTGTCATTGACAATTTTCTTTTCTTCAAGACTGCCATCATCATCCGACTCTACCAACTGGAACTTCTTTCTCAGCCGTCTTCGGCTGCCTTTCGCACTTTTTCGTCCGCCATCAGAAGATGCTTCCTCTGCAGTAATCACAGTCAAAACAAAGAAATGATGCAAACACCATCAAGGGATTGAAATGGAGACAAACTAAAGATTTACATGTTGAGGGATTAACATAAATATTTGAACTTGCCTTCATGGGAAATAGGAGATGCTGAGAAAACAGCTAGATCACCGTCATCGTTAATAAAACTATCATCGTAGTCATCTTCATCACTGCGATCAGATTTCTCAGTTTCTGTATTGGCTATATCTTCTCCATATGATTCCCTTTCCATTGTAGTGAAGGAAATCAAGAAAAAGAAACCCACAAAGAAAAAAGACAATTGGATTTGGAAATACAGTTGTACTTTATCTTTTGACAAATGCACATTCCAAATAATGATTCAGGCTTAACCATCAAAGGACTCAATGTGAACTTCTTAGAACTAGGTTGGGTAAAGTTTTCGATAAACACTTGCAGAAACCAGAAAAATGAAAATAATTTTTCAATGACTATGAGACTTGCACATATTAAAATCAAATAACGCACCGATCTCTATATTTTCTGAAACTCCTTAAGTTAACTTCTTTATAAGCATGTATAAACTAACATTTTCCTAAGCTCAAAATCAAATACTTGTCTAAGTTAAAACAATTGAAAAACTCTCACAAACTACATGGTAATCCAAACCTAGCCTTAATCAAATGCACCAAGTTTCCATTTTCCTAAATAATTTCAATGTGTAAAAAATGCATTCTGGCACCAATAAATAAACCATAATAACAAAAAAAGGTGCATGAAAAAAATAAAGTTCATAAAAAATATAAGGATACGATTCATCCATAGTATTGCCATAGCGGCCACGGGCAAGATAATAACCGCAGAGATGAATACTCCGAGGTCCAAGGACGGAAAGAATAACATTACCATCTTCCTCAAGCTCCAAATTCAATTGCAAGGACTCAGTTTGTCCTGGATAAAGAGAGCACAGAAAAACAGGACTTCTGTTTCCCACATTACATTGCAGTGTGCTTTTCGTAATTGCAGTGCCAATTCCCAAAGTGGCCTGAAATTCAGAGTTTACAACTACTATTAAGAATCTAATTTTGCAAGTGATAACAGATTAAAAGCATGTTTAGGTTGATGGTAAGTTTGGCAAAAACTATGCTTAGGAGCCTCAACAAAATCAGGGTGCCACCATTACTTCGTATGCCAAACATGCATTGAGTGCATATTTGGATTGGCAGTGAGTTTGACAGAACCACTATGTCACTTTTGATGCCGTGATTGTGTCAAACTCACCGTATTCCAAACTTGCACTACGTCCATGTTTGGAGCAACCAAAATTGATTCTGGCAGTGTAAAATTGATTTTGACAAATTCGGAAGTAGTATTGATTTTGCCTCCAGAATTGATTCTAACTTGAAGCTAGGATTTGTAGCTCAAGAGTCCAAACATGACTTTTACACTTAAGTTTATTGTTCAACTAACTTTTATGTAAATGTACTCAAACATAAAACCACTTTACGTTAAGCTCACTCTTAAGTCGAATCAATTTTACAAAATCAATTTTTGTCATTGCAGAACCAAAAACACACTAAAGGCCCGTTCATTTGGGATTTTTTTAACCAAAAAAAAATCACTTTTATTATTTTAAAAGCATTCACTTCAGATTTTTTTTTTAAAAATTAATAAATCACTTTGTTAAAAAGTCGATTTGAACTTAAGTGTAAGAGTTTTAATTTTTTATTACAGTAATCAAACACAAAGTAGCTTCAGCTTTCTTCAAAAATCTCTACAATAACCAAACACAGTAACACACCATACATGCATATCTAAATTGACGGTGAATTTGGCAGAATCACAGTAACAAACTCACTCACAGTGATCTTGACAATAACATAAAAGCTTCAATAAAATCGCGGTGCAAATAACAATAAAATGGAAGATTCATAGTAAAATAAAACATGCAATGAAAGATTACCATTGAAATGTGGAGGCGACCTTTGAAAGAATCATAAGTGTGCGTAAAAGGTTTTCCAGGTTTGATTTCAACACCTGCGATCACAATCACAATCACAATCAGAACCAGAGATTAACGTTTAGGTTTTAGGATTTTGATCGAAATAGAAGAAAAAAGTGATTACCCCAAAAAGCCATTTCGCTTCTCTGCGTTCCTAAAAACCCTAAACCCGGAGAGTAGAGTTTGTTTGGCGCGTTTCTTAAATACTACTACTTCTGCCTTTTAATTTCCATTTTCATCACTCATTTATTTTCATTTTATTGCTTCTTCTACCATTTTTTACCAATTTACTTCAACTATGTATCAACATTAAGACAAAATATTCCATTTTTTATTAAGTAATTGATCTCAAATGATTTAGTGAATTACATCAAAGAATATAGACGAAATTAAAGTATTTAAGTTTGTCATTTTTCTGAATCGATCCTTTATTTTACTATTTTTTTAAATTATTTTTTTATTTTTACAGATGTTTGCATTGTTAGTTTTCAAATATGTTTATAATATATTCTTAGTCGTTTAAGTTTGATGTTTTCTTAAATTATTGTTATGAAATGTTAAGATGCAATAATTTCAATTCATCAGTCAAGTGGACTATCCAATTTGCAAAATTTTCAAATGGACTATCCAATTTGCAAAATTTGCAAGTGGAGGAGATTAATGGTATTGAATAAGTGAATAAACTTTTATCACCAAGTTTTTTAAAATTGATTCTCCATAGGGATTCTAGTGTATTTAAGAGTGAAATTGTTGCATAAGTCTTCAAATTGTGAAGTCAGATTTAGAGTTTGTATTTAGAGACATGTGATTAACAATGTAAATAATGACCACTTCACAGTGAATTCATATACACAAATAGAATGCTAAAATTAAAAGAATATGGAATATAAGAACACCGAGATTTATCGAGGTTTCCCCTTTTCGATCTTGTTAGGGGTACGTCATTTGTTCGTGATAGAAAATGCCTCTATCACGGTGTTCCACTATGATAAAAAATGTTTACAAGTGTATGATTACAAAGATTCTTTCCATTCCCTAATCTTCTATGATAAGCAATCACATAAGATCCAATCTTCAACACCGCTTGAAATTGGACACCCACAAGATCTTCGAATATCAAGCTTCCATGAAATCCTCTGAAATTCGTCTTTGCTATGTTCGAAGCTTTGATCACCTTGAACCTTGTATAGTTCAGAAACAACCCCAAAACCCTTTGGAGGCGAAAAGTGCCTTCTTTTCTTTAAGTCCTTGATCCACCACCAAGACCCTTGAGAGAAACAAATCTTACAAGTCTTATATCACCCTAACAACCTAGACCTCTACAAAGATCTTAAAAAAAGTGTTTAATCTGAAGAAGATGTAGAGCTAATTAAACATAAAGATGTAGAGAATCTCAGATCATGAATTGACTAAGGCGGTTTCACAATAGAGCTAATTAAACATAAAATATAAACAATATCTAAAATAAACCATCATCAAAACCTAAACTAAACTAAGGAATAACTACAACTGTCACAAAGATCCCTCACTCACGATTAAATACAAAGCAGTCCTTGGATGTGCACTTTCGTTATCAGCTTAGTCCTTGACATTAAAAACTTATGTTAACTGATGAGGTGACAAATGTTTTGTGATAACAAGGTACACCATGTGTCACAGGAACTAAGGTGAAAGTAGAGAACCGAATTGGGGATTTCTAACTACCTATTTTTGTCCTTCAATTCGGTTATCTACTTTAACTTTAGTCCATGTGACACATCATGTACCTTGTCAGCACAAAACATTTGTCACCTCATCAGTTAGTAGAAGTTTTTAGCCTCAGGGAGTAAACTAATAACATAAGGGCACATGCAACGACTACTTTGTATTTAATCCCGAGTCAAGGACCTTTGTGACAGTGAGGTGTAAAGTTTTGTGACAGTAAGGTGTAAAGTTAGGGACCATAGTGACCATTGTTAACAAGTTTAAGTTTTATTTGCAAAATCATGTAATAAATTAATAATAGCTCAAAGTTATATAATCTTGGTTACATTTGTTCCAATTTAGGCATATAACATACATTCAAAAAGATGAAAGTACTTAAAATTAAGAAAAGAAGAAAAGTATTTAATTAAAAACAATTATTGAGATAAATAATACATAAGTAATGAGAATTTTCTCATACTTGCCCATTTGTGTGTCCCTAGATTTATTGATTCCCATTGTCGTGGATGGGTAAGTACAAGAGGAACATTTTAGTGAAACATTTATAAACTGAATTGTCCCTATGAGCATGTTAAAGAACTAGTGCAAATGGAATCTAGGAACTAATAACAACGACCACCAAGAGATTAAGACACCACGTCTCCATCCAAAACTTTAAGGCACTGGCAATGTAAGTCACTTCTCTTATATATTCTCCGTTTTGCCAACTTCTAACCAACATGGGACTAACCACCACTCGCACTTGAGTTCTGACACTGTTTCAATTTAAGGGAGCAACACAAAAGGAGCAAAATGATCCTACAAGATTCTCATCAATAAGAATATTGTAATTTACAAGGTGAATGCTAGGTCTACCACTTTCCTTGATTCTCTCTCATCTACCATTTTTTATAATTATTTACTCAGATATCAGTTCCCCAATCCGATCATAGACCTGCCTTCATTCACAAATGTGTGTTGGTTGCCTCTAGTCTCTACTGAGTCTAGTCATCAATGTCTTTGACAGCGTCCTGCATTGTAATGATAAGAAGTGTTGATGAATTTTAGTGACTAAGATTAATTCTAGACATGGTAATGCAACAGATTACATGTATAATGTAAAGTACCAACAAATAAATTTCAACATTAATATCATTTTTCGCATCATTGAAAACTCCAGAGGACGAGGGGTTGTGGGAATACATTCCCAGAAGTCACGAAATCATGCATTTGACATAGTGACGCGATCTAGATCATCGGATCAAGATTGGATGGCTGCTAACATTACTAAACAGGTCCAAAAAACAAGTTGGAACATGACTCGTTCAATCTTGATGACAACATATATTAACAGCTGCATGATTGCGTGAATGCAGGAAATCCAAATCCGACTGCATGGGGAAATTTGGCCTTGCCCAGGTATGAACCTATGTCAGGACTATAAAGGCGCATTTCCGTTGTCTTCAGAATTGTGAAATACTAAGACAGAAACATCTTGAAGAAAGAAAAATTAAGGGTGAGAAGAAAAAATTATGGTTCAATTAAGAGAATATGGAATTTAATCAAGTAGAATCTATTTTTCCACTCCTAGATAGACTATTAGTGCTAACCAATTCTATGAATCAATGTTCTACATGGTATACATGCTTCCCACTCCAAGACAAAGAAACATTATCTAAACAACTAATTGGTCTGAATTCTCTGAAATTATTTTCATCTTTACTATCTCCAACGATGCACTAAGAGGGTAAAGTTGGATGTTTACTTGGTATCCTATTATTGAATATTACAAATAAACACATGTTCTTTAATTAGGATATGGAAAACAGGATAATACCTTTGCAAGCTTTGTGACATATGTAGCAGCTAATGCAGTGGCCAAGAGTCCCAGCCCAAGCGTCAGCAGCTGATTGTTTCCTCCAAGTGAACCAAGTTCAGATTCTTCTTGCTGAAATGTAGAAACAGCAGTTACATTAAAGAGGCAGCCAATGAATCCATAATTAGAACTAGGGTTGGTATAGCAAGGTCCAGTTGAGAATCTGTCTAACATGGTAAAATATAATATGAATCGACATCAACCAAGTGTTATCTGATGGGCTCAGTTCAAAGAACAAGTTGGATAGTATAATCCTGAATTGCATTAGAAACAATGGAAATGATAGCTTCAGCCAATTATTATTATTATTTTTTTTAAATTGGGGAAAGAGGAAGTTATCATTAATTAAAGTGAGACTAATGACCATTTTACAACAATGAAAGTGTTATCTGAGGCATTTGAAACTCTGTCCCTAATGAATACAAGGTCAAACTCTTTCCACAGAACTAACACCACATGGACATAGCTGCTGCCAGTTTATTACAGGGAAAAGACAATAACAATCTGGTAGAATAGTCTATCACCCCAAGCCAGTGGCTCCCTCATGAAAGAACTTTTTAAGTGATCCATCTCTCTCCTTTAACAGAATTCTATGATATCACTCACCTCTCTCATTATTCCCTATTACAACTAACTCCTACCAATGTCACTTCTCTCCCTCCCTTGTCAACTCAGAACTCTTTTACCCTTTGACACGTGTGCTACAACAAAACATTCTAAACCTTGAGCCTATTCCAACTATTAGTCACTAGCTGGCCCATTCCACTTCACGATCGCTAACAATACAACCCGCTACAGAATCAGCTTGTCCTCAAGGCTGAACTCAGGGAACAGGCTAGGAATGATATCATCATCCTCCCATGTGACATTTTCAATTGAGCTTTCTTTCCATCTGATCAAGCTTTTTCGTACCGTAGTTCTATCCTTTGTAATGCTTACTTTTCCCAGCACTGGTTTAGGCTCAGCATTAGATTCAGGATAAACTTCCAGCTACCCATGGCAACACCCCATGCACTTGGTAGTTTCCTATGTCACATTTAAGTTTGGATATGCATTAAAAACTGGGTAAATTCTCGAGTCCGTTGGTAGGTTAAGCTTGTACTACACCTCTCCAACTCTGGCCAAAATTTGGAAAGGGCCATGAAAATGGGCAGCCAATTTTCGATCAGTCCTCATGGCAACAGACTGTTGCCTATGATGCCTGAATTTAAGAAAACCTCATACTCCAACATTCAAATTTACTAAATGTCTGTTCTTATTCATGTACCTCTCTATTTGAGTCAGGGGCTTAGTTGATTGGAGCTAGAGTTGTCGATTCATCTCATTCACTTAATTCAAGCGCCACAGCAGTGACTTTGGTTTCATTACTTAGAAATCAGGTCAGGTTTGGTGGCTGTCTTCTGTACACGTCCTTAAAATGAATTTGACTATTGAGATATGGAAAGTAGCATTATACCAATACTCAGCTTAATGGACCTGATGAGCCCAATTATGTGGCTGCTATGAGGCAAAGTAGCATATGCTGAATTCATACTGTTTTCTGCATACCTACCTAATAAACGTTCACAACCTGCCAGCTTTAAGAGTGTAGCCCTGAACGACTCTATAGGAATGCAATGGAACTCTTGGCAGCATATATTCATCTCATTATTGTTCTTCTGTAGTTCATTATCTTAAGACTCAAGCCAATTACTAAAAACTAACACATCTTCCTGGACAGGGCCATCGTTAGAAAAGGTCTGTCCAGTGTGCAAGAGCACGCGGAACTCCTCTTTCGGCAGTGACACATCCACAAAAAGCGGTCATCTATATCCCTATCTAGTCTAACTCATTTATCCTGTGCCCCTCTGACCTTCTTTGGTCTAATCCAGCCAAAGAAACTTAGGCATAAAGCAACTGGCTATCCATATTCCATACCAAACCTGCCAAACCATTCTTGGTCAAGTTAATTTTCAAGCAAGAGAGTGAGAAACAGAGTTAAAATACCTAGACAGCAGAAAGATCATTCACAAAGACGTCACAGTCCTACTCAACAATCTACTATGTAACTCTTTTGGGCTAGGACTAACTCATTCCTACACAACCAGTTTGTAAGGTGACAACTGCCCACCAGTTATAAAAGATTTTCAGCTCATATCTCATTCTCATCTGATATGGACTTCTCAACACACCCATCGCCACCAAGTCTAATATCTGGAGTGTGACCGTGGTGGTCCAACGGATCTTGGATAGACTCGGATACCATCTTAAAATTTGAATTGGGCCTAACTCGTCTCAACAAAACCGGTTTGTAAGGTGGCAACTACCCACAACTTACAAACACAATTTCAATTCATATCTCATGCAATTCTCAGCAGATGTCATGATTGTCATCCAACATAGACATACATTATACAACACTAAAATCAACGTTATACCGTGACACTTAAGTCCAAAACATTCTGATTTCGCACCATGTGTTCGATAGAAACTAATCATTAATCTCCTGATTTAAATAAATCTATAAAAGGCTCCCTCACATTATCATAACTTTTATCAAGGTTTTCCTTTATTCCGGCCAAAGGAAACCTAAACCTGGACTTTCGGTAAGGTTTCATGAAATTGCCAGGACAATTGCAGTAATATTTACAAAGAAACAGTATAATAACATGCCTTCAACATCATGAACTTTTCCTTTACCACCATCTCGTACTTCACAAATCACACATGGAAAGGATGAAAAGAAGGGGAAAGAATATATGAAGCTAATGGAGGGCTAAAAGATTCTAATAATTATTGAATAGCCAACACATCAAGCATGCAAAAAATATCAGGGAAAAACAAAGTAGAAACTCACTATTATTGCTCTTCCAAAAGCACCAGCACTAACATAAGCCCATGTTCCTGGAAGCATCCCCAACCAACTGCATGACAATTATTTGTTTTAAATTAGAAATTTATAAGAATTGTACATTTCCAATTGAAGTTAAAAATAAATTGGAACAATTCGAATTAGATATACAGCTTAACACAAATATTCCCAATTTCATTCTTAATTGCATTTCATTAGAGTATAATCACAATTTGCTGCAACTAATTAATGGCATTTATAACGACACAGCCTCTATGATGAATCAAAGTGAAGATATTTTGGGCTTTAAGCCTTCTTTGTAATCAATGAAAAAAAAGGTGAAACTTTGGATATTGCATGTCAAAATTTAGAGTCTACTTATGCTTATGCCTCGATTACCAAATTTTGAAAACATTCCAGAGAAATATAATTTTTTTACCAGATACATGAGTAGGAATGTTATTCCTGGAAATCACACTCCTCGAGATATCATTCCAAGTAATGTAATTTCAAGCCTTGAAACAATTTCAAGATTCAAAAGGACAATGAAAATCAGTACGAATTGGTAATGATCAGTAATAAGCACCATACCTTCCCAGTACATACGGAAGAAACTTAACAGATGTCAACCCATATAAATAATTCCCCAAAGAAAATGGCAGCAAAGGGCTCAAACGAAGCAGGGTAACAACCTTGAAGCCATTTTCTCCAATGGCTTTGTCAATAGCAAGAAACTTCTTATTCCCTTCCACTAATTTTAGAATACGCTCACGAGCAAAATATCTTGCAATTAGAAAAGCAACACTAGCCGCCACCTACAAAGACTTAAAATATTAGATTCAAAATTATGCGCACATTTAGTATCTATTAACTGGTAACAGAAAATATTATACTTCATTCCATTTAAGTCTGTTTGGATTGACTTATTTGAGTCTATCTACTAGCATAAACATTTGCGAGACTGTTTGGGAGAACATCTAGAAACAACTTATGACATGTCCATAAACTGTTTTCAACTTATTTCCATAAGCTCTCTAGGAAGGCTTATGAAAATAACTTATAACTTGTATGAATATAACTAGACTTTAATTTTATCTTTTATTAGTGAAATAGTTTACACATAATCCCTTATATGATATGCGCTTATGCTTTAAGCTCTTAATTAAGCTAGTTATCCAAACAAGGCCATATGATGTTAAATAGTCCAACCAATCACTTATAAGCACTTGTTTACTCTTGCAAACCAAATTTTAGATGTCTTAAATATTGACAGGTATATGATCAGAAAGTTGATCATTTGAAAAATATACTATACATTAACCTTTAAAAATATATCTATAAAAAAAAGAGATTTATAGTTCATGCAATCATTTGATCTCAAACTATATATGAATTTTGCATATTCTGGATCTGAACTATAAGAAAGATTTGAAGGCATGTTCTACTGTTTTTTTCAAAGAAATTGACTCACTGTTCCACTGATAGAGACTATGATAGTGCCGGTAAGGGATCCAAAGAGAAGTCCGGCTGACATGGTTAAGGGAATGGCAGGAATTGCAAGGATCTGGGACAACATTAAATAAACCAAAGTTAGATTGAAACATTACGAATCGAGGGCAAAGATAAAACAAAAACATATGTTTTGTCCTTCAAATGCTACATTAGTTGCGTGAAGATATATCATATGGTAGATACATACTATGAGCAAAGCAGTATTGAAAATAAGGAAGAGTAATAGATGCACTGATACCTCCAATCCAGCATAAACAGCTACAAACAACGCATATCCAGCTGAGCCATAACCTATTCATCAATAGAACAGATATAGAGAATTAGATGACGTGTGGATAACCCACTTAATCAAACACTTATCATTTAAAAGTTATGTATGAGTTGTTGAGGAGTGCTAAGCACACTGTCTTTCCAATGCTCACTCTAACACTCACTCTCTTATTAGGTGAAACTCATGGATCCCACACTTAAGAAATGGGTTCCACAGAAAATGGTGGAACCTACGTGAGTTTCACAAAATAAGAGAGTGCTGGAAAAAGGGTGTTCCTAACATTCCTCATGAGTTGTTTCTACATTCAACAGATAATAAGAGAACACTTTGCATAACCTGCAACACACACAAGTTATATACAAGAGCTTATTTAAATTTATCAAGTTTTTGAATATCTTGTAATTCATTTTTACAAGTTCATCCAAACTCTTTGACAAGAATGCTTTCGTAAGTGTTTATGTCATAAGATGCATACGATTACAAAACACAATAGCTATCTCTACGAGATTATGAAAATAAACTAAAAGTTTGTGAACATCTGCTGACTTGTTCGAATCCTCATAATAAACTTGTCAATAATGTCAGATTGTGACTAATCTTTCTTCATTATTTCGGGCATAGACAACTTAGCATTTGCAGCCATTAAGATTCTCACTAAAACCAGACACAGACCGGTATGCATTCTTTATATGTAAATTCTTCCAAACCCATGAAGAAGGCTGCATTTGCATTGGCTTTTTAACAACTTATGCAGGCTTACCTAGCAACAGAGGCACTACTGTTTGGATAAACAACTTAATTAAGCACTTTAATATAAGCACTTGTCATATAAGTTATAACCTATTTCTAAATTAAAAGGTAAAATAAATTCAATAAGCTATAAAAGTTGTTTTCATAAGCTATCCATAAGAGCTTATGGAAATAAGCTGAAAACACTTTATGGACTTGTCATGAGTTGTTTCGGTAAGTTCTCCCAAACAGTATCACAAGTGATTATGCAAGTAGATAAACTCAAATAAGTCAATCAAAACAGCCTCATAGTGTTTGGAAAGCCTATGAAAATAATTTATCACATATCCATAAGCTCGATAAGCAAACTCTCCATGATAGCTTATGAGAACAATTTGAACATATTTTCTTTTTGACTATAGAAATAGCTTGTATATACTAACTTATATGATAAACACTTATCCTATAACTGCTTAATTAAGTTGCTTATCCTAACAGACCCTAATAGAGCTTGCATAAGTGCTTAAATCATAAGCTAAACTCAACTAAACTCTTCCAAATGTAACTTGTGTAGCACCGAGACACTGCATGTCCGGTGTCTAACATGTGTCAATGTTTGACACCTTTTACTCCAACAGGACACATACACATGTAGGTTTACTCAATCACTTCTATATGTTCTCAAATTATCATCAGTGTCTACGTGTCAGTGTCAAGCTATGAAACACGGATACGGACACCAGACACTGACACCGACACAGCTAATAATTTGAAAAAAATAACATAATTTAGTGTAATTACAAGTGTCGGAGTCGTATCGGTGTCCCGGACACGACCGAGACATGCCTAATCCGAGGAGTGTACATGCTTCATAGGTGTCAAGTCTGGCGTCGATAGAATATTACTAGAAGTAGAAGTTGAAAAATAAATGAATTAACAAAGAAAATTGACCTTCAATGAAGCCAGAGAATTGATTCAAGAAAGTATTAATAGGCTCTCTATAAATATAACCAACAGAAGCAAAACCACCAACAAAACCAACCAGCAAAACACCAGCCAAAACGGTACCCTTCAAAGCAACACCACCATCCTCTTCCTCCCCTTTATCAGACCCAGATTCTCTTTTCTTCTTCTTCTTCTTATCATCATCATCATCATTATCATTTTCATTTTTGGGATTAAACAAACGTTTTAACCGAGATGGGTTAGTGTTATTGATTCTACTAGGTTGTTTTTTGGTTTGTTTGAGTGATGAATGTGGTGTTAAGAAATGAAAACATTTGTAAGAAGAAAAAGTAGTGGATAATCGATTATTATTATTATTGGTGTGAAGAGAATATGAAGAAGATGATAGACATGGTGATGGAAATGAAAGAGTGCGCATGATAATTGATTATGAAAACTGATTCTGTTAAGAATCAGTTACAAGAAAGAAAGTGGAATGAATGGATAAGTGATTATTCATGAAAGTTCTTATTTCTTTTGCTATGTAAGTTAGTTTATTAACTTTCATGTACTGATGTGTGTATGTATCTATCATGTATCATCATCACATTCAGTTTATCTTTTTTGTGGTTCCCATTTAGGATCATATTTTCTGTTATCTCTATTTCTATTTGTTTATACCGGTATATTCTCTACCATTTACAATCATTTTTCTATTATTCTATTGAAGAAAGAAAGAAAAATAAATTATTAGTTACGATTTTATTTATGGTCATGCTAACTAGTATCTCGGACATTGGTTAAGAATATCAAAAATAAAAGTTATAAATTAAAAATGACACTTTTTTTTCCTCCATTTTTTATGGATTAATTACACAATTTTTGACGTAATAACTACCATATAACTATAATTAGTACTTCAAGGCACTTATTAGCATTTTCATTTAATTTAATTGGGTTAAAGAAATGAATTTAATTTTTTTGGTAAAAATTAAATAGATGTGATCTCGTTAAACTTGGAAAAAAAATATTAAATTTACCATGTTTTTTGGTAAAAATAAATTTAATTTGATTATTGTAAATTTAGTTGTTAGATTATTAAAAATATTTGATCATTGAGTGTAGCTATATCTCAAATTTCAAAACTTTTACAATAATAATATTTAAAAATTAAACTAATGGAAATCAACTTTAAAAATTAGAAAATTAAATTCTTATCGTTAAGCTAATAATTACAACAGAAGCTCACTTTAAAAACTCAATTTTAACTAATGAAATTGATTGCAAAATACTAAATTTTCATCAAATCTCAATCTAAAATTTGTTTGTACTCACAATACATAGCCCATTTCTCAACAAATATATTTAAAATAAATAATTTCAAAAGAAATACAAGGTTAGACTAATTAAAACTCTAAAAATTTGGTCTAATGGTTATAACTTTGAAGTTAGTTTAAGTCACATTAGTACTATTGAAATGAGGTAAATGTAAATTAAAAGTGTTCTTTAAATTCAAAAGCCTTCCATGAAATTATCTCATCATTCTAAATTGGTATACTCAAAACAATGTTGGAGAGAAACCGTAGAATAAGCGTAATATAATAAAGAGTTTTCATAAAAATCTTTTGTTTGGATCAAAAGTTTGGAGGAAGTGAATTTTTTTCCACTTTTGTTTTCTTCCTCATTTCAGTTTTTTTTTTCTTTTCACTGAGTAGCCCCAGATGAGTTAGTTAAAATTTTCTTTTTTTGAAAGGAGATTTAATTAAAATATGGCGTGATAAATAAAACCACATAAGTATTTACCACTAAAACCACATAAGTATTTACCACTGTTTGTACAAATAATTTTTGACACTGCATACCATTGAATTTACCAATGAGTGTGGACATCGATTCCGAGAAGAGAGAACAAACACCGAGAAGAGAGAAGAACCAATTTAAAACTCGGTAACCGTATGAACATACGGTGTGTGTGTTCAAATGTGTGTCAATAAAACATTTCTTATAATATAATTCATCAAGGAGCAAACTAATGTACAAAAGATGCATAAACAATTAAATAAAATCTGTAACAATAGCACATACAACGAATCTACATCTAAAACAACATAAGCTGATAGGGATAAGCTCAAACAAAAAGAATCCCGTTTTCTTTAACAGTATCAAGGATGATTCCTAGTCTACCTTCGATCCTTTCATTCTTTCTTGGTTCGTACGCCATTGCATATACATCAGCTTCCTTTGACCGCTCTGCAATGAGCCTTCCAATTACTCTACAAGCTTCAGGATCTATCAACGATGGAAGAGAGTTTCGAAGATCTTTGGCGTTTGTGGTAGCAGCACATATCACTTTGCTTGTTCCACGGTGTGTCACTTTCGCGTGAACGAATTTCTTTGAAAAGAAAATGTCTAATAGAAACGGTCTCATGTACATATCTGTTCTCCGCTTCCATGATTTCCTGCTGGGTTTCTTTTCAGCTTCACCTCGAGATCTTCGAGTCCAAGCAGCTCGAATGAAAGTACCCTGCAGATGTTAAACTGAATTACTTTTCTTCATTCAAGTCAGCACAAAAGAAGCAGGCATTATTTAGTATTGGAACTGTTTTCCATATAAAGTTAGTTTAAATTAACTTTTACACGAGTACTAATAATAGACAAGTAATAATAATTCAAATAATCTTGCAATAATCATGAGTTTTCTAACTAACATCTCCCTCATAAGTAAAATCAATATTTGTTACAGAAACACTCATCTAGCTTCTTTAAACAACGACAAGCTTAAAAGGTTTTTTTTTCTTCTTCTTGAATTGGATATTAAATACCCATTTCAGTTGAAGAACTTCTATAAGATAACCCAACGTGTGCCATAATATTTATGTCAAGTGTTAACATCCAAAATATTCGGATCACCACAGAAGTAAAAAGTGACGAAAGTGCAAATTATTTAATTTTAAAAAACCAATAATAAACTAGAAAAACGAAGTCCAAAGATTAACCAGTTCTCATAAATACAGACAATTCAGAATTAGAACAGTAGCCCACATGATATTGTCACAAATGCAACATAAAACACACAGCATGAAACCAAAATTCATGAGACAGGGTTATGCAATTAAGAATCTGATAATTGAAGAGATTAGACCAAGAAAAATTAGATTATTCAAAACAGTGCTCATTATTAGGTACAAAACTGTTTTTTTTTTTTAACGGCATTAGGTACAGACCTGTTATCATTCAGGTTTCTGTTAATTAATCTGTTAAGTCAGCTACTTATCCTACATAAGTGATATAATCACAAGTATTGTAACTAACAACTTCCTTCATAAGTTAAAATCCACTTTTGCATCTCAATTTTTCCAGAAAATTGTCTTCTTTAAACAACTATAAACACATAGCGTATTTTCATGATTTAGAAACCAAATACTTATTTCAGTTGAAAAACTCTTGTAAGTTAAAACCCAAGAAGTTTATCCAAATTGGATCATACACATAATCTTTATATCAAATATCAACATCCAAAATGTTCAGATTTCACCATTCACAGCCCCTATGAAAAGTTAAGTGCCAATTATTTCTTTTGCTAAAAAATAATATAATAAATAAAAAAGAAGAAAAATGAATTCCAAAGGTAAAATAATCAGTTGTTATTAATATAGGCAATTCAGAATTAAAACGATAAATAACATGTCAAGTGTTACAGATGCTACATAGCACATATTGCTCCAATCTATAACTTTATGCTTTACCGAGACACTGACTTATGTGATTATAAGTATGGTCAGGGTAATCATATTAGCTGTTACTAATAGGTAAATACCTGTCATCATTCTGATATGTATTAATCTATTATGACAGAAACAAGTTAGTTAGTTAGTTATTCTAGGAGTAACTACTCATTTTGGTCCTTAAATTTGTGAGCCGCTATCAGTATACAGTATTAGCGATGACAGATTGCAGACCATGGCGGGAAGCCAAAAACCCGATATTTGACACCACTATCTGTATAATCTCTGAATATATCAAAACTGCAAACACATCTAGGAACGTGTCTTTCATTAGTCAGTTGGATCCTCAAACATGTCTTCCTCTAGCAAACTTGGTCCACACTTGAGGGTCTTTTTTAATATTAGAGTAGATGCATAAACTATAATGCTAGTGTCTCACATTTAAAAATCAAAATAATTGTTTACTCACATATGAGAAATGTCAACAACACACTCTTTTCTACACATTGTCTTCTAACAATTGTGACTAAAATGAGTTTTGGGAATGAGTCCCGCATAATTTCGTAGGACGCATTTCAATTTCAATAAATATATCAAATCCTATGCAGAAAGATTTATATCAATCAAAACCCATACCCTCAAATTCTCTTATTTCTCCTTATTGTTCAATGATGTAATTAGGATCTGTTTGAATTGGATTGGATATTTTAGTTTATCCACTGACATAAGCACTTGTGACACTGTTTGGGAGAACTCATGACATGGGGCCGTTTGGATTGACTTATTTTTTAGTTTAGTTTATGAAAAACAGCTTATGAAGATACAATTTTTGTTAGCGAGAACTTATGAATTAACATAAAAGTTTATTTATTTGCATAAACTATTTTTCGCAGATTACCCTAAAACAGTTCCACAATATTATTTTTTTGTTTAATAAATATACCTTAGTGATAAGTGCTTATGCTATAAGCTGCAAAATAAAAATTGTTTATCCAAACAGGGTCTTAATGAGTTTCCACATTTCTGCCATGTACTCATAGTTTCAACACTGAGAAATCAAAATCAACAGAATCTTGTAACAATTTCAATGCGAGAAGTGATAATAATAATTGAAAAAAGAAGAGATGGGAGAGTGGGTAAGAACGTACTTTGGGATTGTTGGAGTTTGAGGGAGAGATTGAGGTGATGGGTAAAGATGGAAATGAACGTGAAAACGAAAGCGACGAAGGAGACGAAGAAGGTTGAAGTTTTAGTTGCCGCAGATTAGTGTCGCAACAGAGCGACGCTGATGGTGATGATGGCCAACCAACACAACTCGTTATCATTTCCACTTCTTCTTCTCACTACTTCCTTTGCTGCTTAGTGAAGAGAAAGAATATCTCGACTCTAGTAAGATTTTACAACATAATTTTCATTTTAATTCTTTTTATTGAAAGAAGATAAATTTTTTCTTTTAGGAAAAAAACTATCATACTAAACAATAAAAATTTAAAATGGATATCATGTGTACAAATAATAATTTACTTATAATTTTTTAATAAAAATATCTAATAAGAATTGAATAACTTTAATTGTAGTAAACTAATAAAAAAAATTTAAATATGTCTATCACTATGTACTTTAATTTAATATATGTGTTTAGAAAATAAATAAATAAAATAAAAATAGCATCCATTAAAAAGAATGAATCACAATTTGAGATGGTGTGATCAATTATCTACTTTATTTTTTATTTTAATCGTGAGATTAATTAATTTTTAATTTAATGAGAGAGTTTTTACGTTGTCGATAAGTAATAAATACTCATTTTTTTGTTCCTTCAATATGAGTTTTTAATGGGATGAAGTTTTTATTAAATAAAGGTCAAATATCACTTGTGGTCCTTTTAGTTTGACAAAATTTTTAAGTTGGTCTTTAAGTTTCAAAAGTTTCAATTAAGTCTTTTTAGTTTCACAGAATTTCCAAGTTAATCCTTTAAGTTTCAAATAGGTCATTTTAGTCGATAAACCATTTCACCGTTACCTCTACTGTCAGTCTCCATTTAACTGATGTTGATGTAGTCGTTAAGTTGTTGACTGAATCAAAATGCTGCCTTTTAAAAACTCGTGGTGTCAAAACGCTACGTTTAATGGTCACAAATGATCATTTATAGTGCTAGAAAGACAGTTATTTACAACAACAAATGTCTTTCTAACACTATTAAACGACATTTATAGTGCTAGAATGATCATTTGTGACAATTAAACGTAACGTTTTGACACCTTATAACTTTTAAAAGGTAGTATTTTGATCCAAGTTAACGACTACATCAGCAACATAACGGTTACATCAGCATCAATTAATTATTAACTGACAACAAGGGTAACAGTGAAATAGTTTATAAACTAAAAGAACCTATTTAAAACTTTTGAAACTTAAAGGACTAACTTGGGAATTTTGTCAAACTAAAAAGACCTAATTGAAACTTTCGAAACTTAAAGGACTAACTTGAAAATTCTGTCAAACTAAAAGGACCAAACGTGGTACTTGGCCTTAAATAAATGACTCTTCATTGGAGATCTAGAGTTCAACTGTGAGATAAGTATAAGTTGGTAAAAAATGGTTCCAACAATAATGAAGTTCAGTTCTCCGAAATTATTCTTCTTTTATTGAAGTTCATTAACCAATTGAGTTTAATCGTTACAAATATATGAGAAATTCTGATAACACATTTTAACGAAATTGATGTTAATTTTAACCAATCAAAAAATGTTAAAAATTGTGTGTTAAAATATGTGTTGCTAGCATTTTACATATCTCAATGCTCTCGTATCAGTGAGTTTCGACTACATATTTGTAATTTTTTTTATTGATAATATTAACATTTGCATTGTTTATTTTATATTTTTAATTAATTAATTTTGTTATCCACCGTATGCCGATTATTATATTTGAACCACGAATCCAAGCGTACCGACTATGTATACCCCTCACGTATCGAATTCTTTCAAAGTTGCAAACCACGTACTTAAACCCGTACCACATACCGAAACGAATTACGAACCGTGTGACTATGGTTTTATCTTTATGAGCAAGTTGTTGAATCTAAGAATATGTTAAATCACTTTTGTTTTACTTATCTTCATTTAAAATTTTAGTTTTAGAAGCTTCTCTGTAGGGCAATGTTGTTTTCGTCTTCAACAATTTCTGATACATATACCTTTTTTTCTTGAATATTTAATTAAAATATTTTGTTGTGCTTGTTTCTTACTCTCCATTTTAATCGTGCTACTTCTGCAGGGTACCTTATAATGGGAAGCTGACATTGAAGGATCAGAATGACAAACAGTTAACTTGCATCGGTGCCAAGTCTTCGGTATTAAAATATTTTATATTCTATAGTGAACTCGTGATACTAATAATTTATACGATGAATATTTTATATTCTAATAGTTACTTCAGATTTGTGTATGGTCTGGTTTTGAACCCTCATGTGAACTAGATGCTACGGGCAGGAGTTACTGAAATGTTCTTCCCCGAGCCGAATTTAACCGTCACATTTCATCTGTGTTGCTATATCTTTATCTTTAATAAACTTTAACCGTTAACAGCAAAAGTAAACAGCTGCTACCTGCTGAGGTTAGTTTTTGTTGTTTTAATAGACTGGTCTAACCAAGTGGTGACTGTATGAACTTAAAAGTGAAAAAACCAAAAATTTGTATTGATTTTTGGATGAAGTCTTGAAAATCATTCTAATCAAATTCAAATTGAGTTATCACTATAGACGTATAATTTTGTTTATCAAAAAGCATAAAGCTAACACAATTTTTATGAGGAGGCCAAATATAAACAAAAAATAAAATATATTTTTAAAAAATAATATATTAAACTTAATCAATAAATAAAATAAATTTACAATAATTTTTACTTATATTTAATGAAACGACAACGAATAAAATAAAATCTGAAAATAATTATGTATAAGGTTGAGCTCTGTGAAGTTTTAATAAGTCAAATTTATCTATAATTGACATTAAACTAAATACATTATCAATATTTTATTAACATCATCCCTTTTTAAACCAACAAAATTGTTGGAGTAGCCAAGTAAAAAAATAATGGGGTAGCTACTTGCAAATCTATACTAATTATTGAAGTTTTTTTCTCTCTTTTGGGGTAGCCAATGCTACCTCATTCATATGCAAGCATTCGCCCCTGATAAAACTTATGTAAGTGTATATTTAAAGATATCTGTAAACTTATTACTACATCCGTTCCGGATTAACTGAGTCATTTGTTCATTTCACACATATTAAGAAAAATGTATGAATGAATGAGAGAAAAATGATTTTAAGTGACTTTGTTGTGTATTGGTGCATTCTACACTATCATAAATGCAAAGTAGAATATATTAAATTGAGAGTGATGAAAGTAGTATTAATTTGAGTTATAATTAAATAAAAGTAATTAATATTGTATTGAAAAGTTAAATGAATCAGTTATTTCAAAACAATATTTTTTTACAAAAGACTAAGTTATCATAGGACAGAAGGAGTAACCCATTCTATGTACTCCATATACAAAGGGACAAATTGAAAACCAATATAAAGAAGAAAAAAAGTTTTGACTTGTGTTATGAATCAAAGGATTCCATGGTTTTAGGTCAAATGCAATGGAAAGATAGATTGTGTAATTCTCTCTAAGTCATTTCTAAGAAATAGTTGTATAACAAATGATTGAAATGATACATGAGCGTTCCTATATATAGAGTTTAGTTGTGTAACTAACTCTTAACCAAACTTCTCAAACACTCTAACTAACTATAGTCTAATAGTCCCCCTCAAACTCAAAGTGGGAAATTTACCAATTTGAGTTTAAAATACAATGAAAGTAGAAGGCAAATGAAATGTAAAAAAAATGGCAAACCAAACAATACTCAAACACTCTAACTAACTATAATGATGGAACTATGAAAATGGGGGTAAACTAAGCAAGAGACTATGTTGTAATACAAGACCAATCTGCAGGAGACCCAAGCCCAAGCAGTGAGAATGCCCAAGCCTTGTGACAGTCTGAAACTGAAACCATAGCATGCTTGCTTCTGCTTCTTCTTTCCTGATACCTAACTTCCTCAACTAGCTAAAGCGCTTTTGCAGAACGTGCGTTTCTGAAACAGCTTAATAGAAACTCACTTTATCAAAACAACTTATTGGAAACGCACTTTTATCAAAACACATACAAAAACTGAACTGAAATTCCTGCTTCAAAACACACTTTTGCTAAGAGTGTGAAAACACGATTACGTGATTATGTGTGTCATACCCCATTTTTTGATTGTTTTAAAAGTTGAGAAGTTTCGTCGTCTCAGACGAAATTTCGGCAGAGACGTATTTTAAAATACCTCATTTTGGTTCCGAAGGGACAGTTTAAAGGGTTTTATTTTATTATTTTTATTTTATTCCTTTTATTTTAAATTTACATCTTTTATTCTATTTACTAGACTCTAAACCGTGCGATGCACAGGTATCGACGGGTTTTGAAGAATATAAATATCATATTGATTATACATTCAATACTATGCTATGAAACGACTGCAAAAAGGATTAAAAAATGCAAAAAATACATCAATTTAAGCTATTAACTTTGTTTTCGTACCAAATAATATTACCAGTTGTGTTCCTGAATTTCTTCTTTGTTAATAATGAAAATAAATTGCAATCAGAAAAGGAACCGCTAGGGCATTTGTGACTTTAAAAAAATGTTTTAGTACGGTATATCAATTGTGGAAGCAACAATATATCAATCAAAATGGAAGTGGCTTAGTGGTGAAAATTGTAAAGTGTAGTCACATGGTACCTGGTTCAATTCCTTGCAAAACCTTTTTTTCATAAAATTTAGGGTTAAATAAGTTTTTCGTCCCTATAAATATATCGAATTTTGATTTTAGTCCCTAAAAAATTAAACTGAATGTTTTCATCCTCACAAATTTTTTTATTTTGTTTTTCGTCCTTAACGGCCATTTTATGTTCATATAAATGAAAAAATTATAACTCTTTTATGTTCAAATTGTATCCATGTTATGTCTGTTTATTATATTCGACATTTATATATTCATATTATGTTCAAAAAATGTCAAAAACACGTTAAAATTATATCCATTAAGGA